>VYLM01000029.1_pt1 | contig 34257 bp, 24 predicted proteins | sample 5109491 | NCBI WGS metagenome assembly VYLM01 (sample SAMN12291813, study PRJNA351875) | freshwater metagenome | isolation source: freshwater lake | place: USA: Michigan, MSU3 lake | collected 2011-08-06 | reverse complement strand
TTCTGTCGAGGCTACTAACCTTGTCTTCGATGGCTTAATGTTTAGACCTCTTGTAGCTAGAAAATTTGCGACTTTTTCCAGAATCTCTTCCGCTTTATCTTGGGGTTTAAGAAGAAATAGTTAAAAGCATTGTTATTCCTAAGGCGGTAGCTCTTGAAATCAGCACTTACGATCAAGACAAAACTGGCTCGATCGATCTATTACGAGAACAGTGGATTTCTGTCCGAGAAATCGCCTCTCAACAGCAGGTTTCCTTACTATTACCGACTCTGGATCGAGGAGAATCAGAAGTCATCGTCCTTGCACTAGAACAAAAAGCCCCTTTAGTGCTTATCGATGAATTAGCGGCTCGTCAGGTGTGTAAATCTCTCAATATTCCAATTACAGGTTCGATCGGTATTTTAATTAAAGCAAAACAGTTGGGAAAGATCGCTGCAGTCAAACCTTACATAGAAACGATGCAACAACAAGGCATATACTACAGCCAGAAATTTATTGATCTTGTTTTACAAACAGTAGCAGAAGGATAGGGGAGAGTATTGTTCACTTTCGGGATCAGCCGAAACCCTTGTTTTTTGCGATCCCTTACCCGTCACCATGAGTTAATAATAACTGCCAGATTTGCGATGATGGATGGCGGTTAAACCTTGGTGTAAAACCTTACCTTTTTCTGCGATCGCATAAAGCAGCCAATGATCACCGCACTCCATTCGTTGTTCTACCCGACATTCCAGATAAGCGAGCGCTTCGGCCAGAATCGGTCCACCGTTCTCAGCTTTAGTGGTTTCGATATTAGCGAAACGATCTTCTCCGGGGGAAAAAGGTTTAAGAAAATGCTTCATTAAAGCCAAATGTTGACCTTCTTGGAGGATATTAAGGACAAAAGGCGTACCGCTATAAAGCAGAGACTCGATCGCTCGTTCTTTCGCCACGGCAATAGTCAATCCGGGGGGGGTGAACGTCGCTTGCGACACCCAAGAGGCTAACATGGCGCCGCGCAATTCCCCCAATTCGCAGGTGACGATACAGAGAGAACCCACCAAACGGCCCAGAGCCTGCGATCGCCGATCGCTTTGGGATTGGTTAACATTAGTTTTCGGTTGTCTGCTTTTGCGAGCTTTTTTGACTGCTTGAGCGAAATCGGTTCCTGCTTCCTCACAGGTCTTTAAAATTGCCTCCGTGGGTTTAAATTTAACCCGAATTGGCTCAAAACCGAAGCGATAACCGCCATCCCGGAATTTACCTTCTAAAAGATCGACCGCTTCCCCACTCCAACCGTAGGAGCCAAAAACTCCCACCAGCTTGCTTTTATCGCCATTTGCTAGGGTAATCCCCAAGGCGGTTTGGATGGGAGTCGGTGCGTGTCCTCCCAAAGTGGGGGAACCAAAGATAAAACCGACACTTTTTTCGATCGCCGTTTTGATCTCGTCCGGTTCAGCGAACTCGGCATTAATCGCCGTGACTGCTACTCCCGCTTTCGTGATCCCCATGGCGATCGCTTGAGCGAGGGTGGTGGTGTTGCCGTAGGCACTGGCATAAATCAGGGCGATTGTCAACTCTTGATACTTTTGTACTGCCAACCATTGTTGATAGGAAAGGGTCAATTCGTGCATCGCGTAACGCACCAGAGGGCCGTGACCAACAGCATAAAATAAGGGCGATTTAGCGGCTAATTTCTCCAAAGCGTTGCTAATTTGGCTGGCATAGGGAGCCATGAGACAATCGAAATAATAACGCCGATCTTCGTTATAAACGCTCCAACCCTCATCAAAAATTTGGTCGCCACAAACGTGCGCTCCGAATAATTTATCGGTGTAGAGAATATCGGTTTTGCTGTCGTAGGTACAGAGTTGATCGGGAAATCTGGGGTTAGGAGTGGGGATAAATTCTAATTGATGGTTTGCCCCTAAATTTAATATTTCTTCCCCCTTGACAACCAACAGATTTAATGCTTCGGTTTCGAGAATTTTTTTCAGGGAAATTGCCCCCGGATTAGAACAAACAAAAGTGACTTGAGGCGCGATTTCTAAAAGTGCCTTGAGGGTGACGGCACGATTGGGGTTAACGTGACCGAGGATAATATAATCAATAGTTTTCGGATCGATTCTTTTAGTTAAAGCCTCTAAAAATATAGCCGAGAATGATTCCCCCGGTGGATCAAAAAGAGCGACCTTTTCACCTTTAATCAGATAACTATTGGCGGTGGTTCCCTTTTGTAATCCATATTCGATCTCGAATTTTAACCGGTCCCAAGTGCGGGAACGAAAGACAAAAGTATCGACGGCAATCGGTGCTACTTGTACATCTCTCGGTTTGACAATTGCATTATTCATAATCTTAGTTACCAGTTATCAGTTAAGTAGTCAATTAGTTAAGCGGCAACTTGAGGCTGTGATCATTTTTTACTAGGCAAGTTTGGCATCAAAGTCAACACTTGATTTTTGACTAAATACAGCCTTTTATCGCTAGGGACGAGTGGGGAAATTTATAGGTTATCTTGCCAGCCGGAAGGACATCAATATCTACAGTACACTATCTCTGGGAAGAAACCTAGCTTCTAGCAATTGGCTCGCGGGTAACGATACTCCTCTGGGGGGATTTGCCAGTCTATTGAGAAATTCTAAAGGGAAGGTGATCCCCAGAAGCAAGGTGCTAGTCTGAGGGAAACCCTGCTCTCTCCCTATCAGGCAAAGTTTTTATGAGCTATCAGCACTCGTCTTTTGACTGCACTAGCGCCAATTTTGAGAAAGCCGCTTTGAGTCATTTTCGCACTCTTGTGGCTTTTTTACCGGACAATTGCCGTATTTACCGGCAAACTTGGGAATTTTCTACGGTTCTCTGTCTCGATTTTCTAGCCTGTTTGCAGGGACTAGCAATCACTCGTCAAAATTTCGCCCATCTAGTTAATGTGACACAAGAACTGGGTTTAGGTCAAGCAATTATTTTGAAAGTAGGCAATAAAATCGTTGAGTGGCATCGTTTAACAGTCTAGAAAAAAATCGGCTCTCTGTGTTCTTTGTGTCTCTGTGGTTTATCTTTAACGCTGCTGACATAACCTAATAAAAAGGTAGATTGTCGGCTATTCTAGAACTGTTTAAGTTGAGAAAAAGCTCCGATAATTTGACCAAGGCTAATACCACCATCATTAGTGGGAACGGTTTGCTGCCAGTAGGGTTGAAATCCCGAAGCTTGTAGGCGATTAATTGTTCTTTCCGTCAGATAACGATTTTGAAAACAGCCTCCCGTCAGAAGAATTTTTTCTCTGCCTATTTTCTGAGCAATTTCTACAATAATCTCACTTAAACTATTATGAAATTTAGCGGCAATTATGCCGATTTGTACTTGTTTTTCTAAATCTTCAACAACTCCTAAAATTATCTGATTCCAATCAATAACTATGGGGGAGTCGGAGGATAAAGAAAAATGATAATACTCTTCCGTTTTAATGCCATCAAGGGCAAATTCTAACTGCATTGCTGCCTGTCCCTCAAAACTTAATTGATAACATAAACCTAGAATCGCCGCCACACCATCAAACAAACGCCCGACACTAGAAGTTAAAGGACAATTATTTTTTTTTGTTAACATTTGCCTAAAAATCGACCATTCCTGTTCACTAAAAGCTGATTTTATCCTATCAGTATTTTCCATAACTTCTAGTAATCCTAAAGCCACTCGTCTGGGTTCTTTAACCGCTTTTTCTCCTCCCGGTAATAGCCAGGGTTTAAAATGGGCGACTCGCTGCCAAGAATCGGCAGCAATATGGATAAATTCTCCCCCCCAAATTGTGCCGTCTAAACCGTATCCTGTTCCATCCCAAGCAACCCCTAAAACTGGAGGTTGTAGCTGATGTTCTGCCATGCAGGATAAAACGTGAGCGTAATGGTGTTGAATGGGAATAACGGGCAAATTTAAGCTATAAGCGTACTTGGTTGCTAGATATTCAGGATGAGCATCACAGGCAATAACTTCGGGTGCAAACTCGTATAATTTTTTTAAACTATCGAGGATATTTTCAAAATGATTAACAGCATTAACTGTATCTAAATCGCCGATATGTTGACTAATAAAAACTTGATTTTTTTGGTAGATAGCCACGGTATTTTTAAAATAACTTCCCACGGCCAGAATCGGGGGGAAATCTCCCTCATTAACTTTAACGGGAAAGGGAGCATATCCCCGCGCTCGCCGCAAAATCATCGCTTTTCCCGCCATTTCCCTGATAATAGAGTCATCCACTGGTCGAACTATGGGACGATTATGAACTAGAAATAAATCGGCGATAGTTCCTAATTTTTCTAAAGCTTCTTTTTCCTCAATACAGATAGGTTCATCGGCTAGATTACCACTGGTTGCTACAATAGGAAAGCCTAATTCTGCTAATAAAAGATGATGTAGGGGAGTATAGGGTAACATGACTCCTAGATAGGGATTACCCGGAGAAACGGCAGCAGAAAGATAATTTTTTCTTTGTTTGATCAGGACGATTGCCGCAGCAGGAGACTGCAATAATTGCGATTCTAAAGAAGAGACATAACCATGCTTTTTCACTAACTCAAGATTAGGATACATCACGGCAAAAGGCTTATCCGGTCGCTGTTTACGTTGTCGCAATTTTTGCACTGCTTCCGTATTTCTTGCATCGACAACTAGGTGAAATCCTCCTAATCCTTTGATCGCTATAATTTTTCCCTGTTGAATTGCTCTAGCAGTGGCTATTAAAGCCTGATCTTTTTCCGCTAATACAGAGCCTTGACTGTCTAAAAGACTAATTTTGGGTCCGCAACTAGGACAGGCATTCGGTTGGGCATGAAAACGGCGATCCAGAGGGTTTTCGTATTCCCTTTGACATTCGGGACACTGATTAAAACCCCTCATAGTTGTGGCACTGCGATCATAGGGTAAACTCTCGATAATACTGTAGCGAGGACCGCAGTTAGTGCAGTTAGTAAAAGGATAGCGATAACGACGATTATTCGGGTCAAAAATATCGGCTAAACAATCGGGACAAGTGGCTAAATCGGGCAGAACAATTGTATTTTTTTCACCGCCGCTGCTATGACGTATGCTAAAGTTTTGATAACCGATAGGATTTAACCATTGAGTCTCAATATTTTCAATTAGCGATTGAGGTGGTTTTTCTAAAGATAATCGATTCAAAAAAGTTTCTAGTTTGTCTCGATTGCCCTCAACTTCAATAAAAACTCCCGCTGCTGTATTATTCACCCAACCAGTTAGGTTTAATTCCGTTGCTAATCGATAAACAAAAGGACGAAAACCGACCCCTTGTACTGCTCCGCGCACAATTAAAGCTAATCGCTGATCGGATTGAATGCTCTGATTATTCATAAAAATTTAACGGGGAAATTATCAAATCTATCCCTGATTACTTTTCCTGTTATACTAAACTTTCACTAATCACTCGACAGCATTCTTCCACACTTGCCCTTTTTTCCATAGCTATCACCAAAGCTTGATAGGCAGTCTGTTGTTTTTCTAAAAGAGTTTTTGCCTGTAATAAACTCCAGCGCTCTTTTTGAGCATAATTATTCTCAGGAACCCCCGCTAATTTTAAGGCCGATTGCAGATAAAATCGATCGCTTTCTCCCCCCTCCGCTTTACCATAAACTAAGGTTTCGGCAGCAATTCCCGCCATCCACACCGTAGAAATTCTCTCTAAAAAAGCAGGAAAATCGGTAAAGTTCTTGACTTTTTGCTCTAAATCTGCTAGGTCAAATTGAACACCGCCGACTCCCTCCTGGCCTTGACGAAAGGCTTCCCAAGCGGTCAAACTATAACTGGCGATCGGAATGCCTAAAATATAAGCGGTGAGAAAATGTCCGGCTTCGTGGTGAATAACTCTTTGACGGTGTTTACTGGGAGAAAGAGCATCCAGTAGTAAAGTCACGCCTCGGTTATTAAAGGTGAGAGTATCAACGGTAACTAATCCCAAGAGGCTAAAAGTAGCTAAAGCGGGGACAAAAGGCGAAATAGACAGCAAAGGGGTGACAAATACGGAAAGAGTGATCGAAAAAACGGTAATCGCGATCAGATTTAAAGCTGTCTGTTCCATAAAAATTAATAAAAATATACAAATGCTTAATACTATGTTACATTGCCTAGTTTTATTTTCCCCGAATTAACCAACCAATTACCCCACCCACAAAAGCAGTCACAATCGATATACCGATCTGTTTCCAGTTTTTTACCTCCCCAATTTTTTCGGCTAAATCGGGAATTTTTCCCACGGATGCCTCGATGAGTTTCACTCTTTCATTTAAACCGGTGATTTTTGCGTCTAAAGTCCTGATTTCTCCCTTAATTTCCGTCTGTCCTATCTCTAAGACCTGAATTTCTCTTTTGATCTCTCCAAAACTATTCTCGATCGCTTTTTGTCCACTCTCCAGAGAGGTTAAACGAGTTTCGATCGCTTTTTGTCCACTCTCCAGAGAGGTTAAACGAGTTTCGATCGCTTTTTGTCCACTCTCCAGAGAGGTTAAACGAGTTTCGATTGCTTTTTGTCCACTCTCCAGAGAGGTTAAACGAGTTTCGATCGCTTTTTGTCCATTGATAATCAGATTTTCTAACCTTTTTAGGTCATTTTCCGTAAAAGCCGTCATCAGCTAAACTCCTAATAGATTAATTTTTTCTCGTCTTGAGATTAAATCGATTGTTGACTAACTTAATTATGGAGTCAAAATCAAGCTGTTCCCCATTGATGGTTCTAGGTTCGACACAGCAATAGGGATTTAGGGTGATAGGGAAATTTCCGCTAAATCCCCCATCTCCCCACTTCCCTTTACCATAAATAAATATTATTGTTTTCCTGTATGGATAACTTTTATTGATGAATATCGATCGCACTATCCAAGAGGCAATAGGGATTTAGGGTGATAGGGAAATTTCCGCTAAATCCCCACTTCCCTTTAACATAAATAAATATTATTGTTTTCCTGTATGGATAACTTTTATTGATGAATATTGAGCGCACTATCCAACTAGCTCATCAATTAGCGGACGCGTCTGGAGAGATTATCCGGCGCTATTTTCGGCAGCCTCATCTAGAAACCGAAACAAAACTCGATCAAGTTTCCTCAATAGTAACAATCGCCGATCAAGAAGCTGAGGAGGCGATGGTGGCGATTATTCGGCGAGAATTGCCTGAAGATGGGGTTATTCGGGAAGAAGGAGCCAATATTCCTTCCCAAAGTGGTCGTTATTGGGTATTGGATCCGATCGATGGCACATCCTCTTTTGTCAAAGGATTACCGATTTTTGGGACTTTAATCGGCCTAGTGGCAGAAAATCAACCGATTTTAGGAATTGTCGATCAACCGATTTTAGGCGATCGCTGGTTAGGAGTGAAGGGAAAAGGGAGTCTTTATAATAACCAGATGATTGTTAATCCCTACTGTCAAGATCAAGAACTTGCCTTAAAAAATGCTTGTTTAGCCTCCACCACTCCCTTAATGTTTATCACAGAACGACAACAAGCGATCGCTCGTCAGCTGCAAAGCGTCTGTAAACGTACCGCTTTTGGGGGTGATTGTTATAACTATATGATGTTAGCCACCGGCTGCACTGCCATGCCGATGGTAATCCTAGAATCAGACCTGAAATACTACGATTTTTGTGCTTTAATCCCGATTATTGAAGGTGCTGGCGGAATAATTAGCGATTGGTCTGGTAATCCCCTAAAAGCTGATTCTAGCGAAGTTTTAGCCGTCTCTAATTCGGGTTTATGGCAGCAGGTTTTAGAACAAATCAGCAGAGTGGGTTAGTGCCAATACTAAGATAATTAAGGCTGGCTGAATAAATCTAAAAACCTTGTTGGGTAAGACTTTTAGACTTTTTGTCAATCAAAAAGTACCAGTTATGGGAGTGATCGTGGGAAAATTACGGGACTTTTTCTCTGAAAATTAGGTAATTGACCAGATGGGAATCAGTAAAAACCTACACCCCACACCCCACACCCCACACCCTGTCCCCACAAAAAACTTTTTCAGCAGACCCTAATTAATCAACAGCTAACCCACCCCTGCGACAATTAAACGGTGGCTAATTGAGGTTGGGGACGTTTGCTGTTACGGATACCTTCGATCGCCGCCGCGTAATCTGGGGCATTAAATACCGCCGAACCTGCTACGATCGCATTAGCACCCGCTTCGAGAACTTGCCAAGTATTAGCCGGTTTTAAGCCGCCATCCACTTCAATCCAGGGATCCAAGCCTTTTTCATCGCAGATTTGACGTAATTGACGGATTTTGGGGACAACTTCCGGGATAAAACTCTGGCCACCAAAACCGGGGTTAACGCTCATAATTAGGACTAAATCGCACAAATGCAGCACATATTCGATTAAATCTAAGGGAGTGGAGGGATTTAACACCACACCCGCTTGTTTACCGAGTTCGCGAATTTGGCAAAGAGTACGATGGAGGTGGGGAGAAGCATTATGTTCAGCGTGAACAGAAATAATGTCAGCACCCGCTTTCGCAAAGTCAGCCACATATTTTTCTGGTTCCACGATCATTAAATGCACATCTAAAGGTTTTTTCGTATAGGGACGAATAGCGGAGACAATCAGGGGTCCAATGGTGATATTCGGGACAAAACGACCATCCATCACATCAACGTGAATCCAATCGGCTCCTGCCTTATCCACAGCCTCGATATCGGCTCCTAATTTACTAAAATCCGCCGATAGGATCGAGGGAGAGACAACGATCGACTTCGAGCTTCCGTTTTGGGTCATGGCTAACTATAGAATTTCGTGTTTATATTTTCGTAACAATCTTATCAGCAATCAGTGATCAGTGATCAGTAATCAGTGATCAGGAGTCAGGAGTCAGGAGACAGGAGATTATTTTTATTTATTCTCCCCACACCCTACACCCCACACCCCACACCCCACACCCCACACCCCTCCGCATCCGGCATAGAAGCATAGGTTTATGTAATTGTCAATATAGATTTACGAACTTTTTTGTCGAAACTGGATCATAAACTTTAAAAATAGGCATGATGGGAATAGTTGGGATCGAGGGGGTGGAAAGATGGATAAACTGGTGGCTCTGTAGTTATATATACTTAGCTATCTCAGAAATTTACGCTACCCTAGATTTCGGGTTCTTTACATTTTGTTACTTACCATCCGTAAGAAAACTTAGTTCACGTACCCTATTTTCTCAGAAAAGAATCTTAAAAAAGTGTTAAGGTTTTATACTTGAGGAGTGTTATCAGGAGGAAAATTGTGTTTAAACGACTTGCAGAACAGCATCGCCAACTGGTCAAAGACTTAGTCATGGATTTACAGGCTTTAGCGATCGCCTTAGAAAATCAAGGTTATCTAGTATCTTGCTACACCTGTGGCGGTCAAATGAATAGCGCATCTTTTATGGTGGGATTGGGTGAAACCCATCTAATTCGGTTTCTCGTGTCCGATTACGGCATCACCTGGACAGAAATGCGCGATGATCGAGAGTTAATGAAACTCGAAGGCGCGGAAGCCATCAGCCAACTACAGGAATTAGCCAATCTGATTAAATATCAAATTCCGCCGGCGGAATTTATTGACAAAAAACCCTCCTCCGTGCTGCAACGGTTAGAGACGGTTTAACTGGAGATGTGACCTAGACTTGTATGTTTAGGGAGCTTTTTTCCCTAAGCTTTCAGCCAACTGTTAGCTAGATAAGCCATTCGTTTCATCTCTTTTCGTCCCCGGGAGACGGAATCGAGGATCATGCCAGAGGTCAAACTTAAAAAGGCTAAAAGCATGATCGAGGCCGATAAAATAGCGGTGGGGAAACGTGGTACTAAGCCGGTTTCGAGGTATTCAAACAGGACGGGAATCGCTAAGAGGAGGGAAATAACCGCCAAAATCAGCGAGACAAGGCTAAAAAAGAGAAAAGGACGAATTTCTTTAAAAAGTAGAATAGCGGTTCCCAATACCCGCCAGCCATCTTGAAAGGTTTTTAACTTACTTTGGGAACCTTCGGGACGTTCCCCGTAGAGGGTTGGTTCTTCAGCGAAGGGAATTTTTAATTCTAAAGTGTGGATAGTTAACTCGGTTTCAATCTCGAAACCATTGGACAAAGCGGGAAAAGATTTGACGAAACGACGGGAAAAGACACGATAACCAGAGAGCATATCGATTAAACGCGCTCCAAACAGAAATTTAACGAATCCTGTTAAAAATAGATTACCGGCGCGATGACCCCGGCGATAAGCCTGGGAGGATTTTGCCGCTTCCCGACGCGCACCGACGACCATATCCAATTGTTCCCGCAGCATTCGTTCAATTAAGCGTCGTACTGCCGCAATTTCGTAGGTATCATCACCATCGATGAGAACATAGATATCCGCTTCGATATCGGCAAACATCCGCCGGACAACATTACCTTTTCCCGGTTGGGTTTCCTGACGCACGATCGCCCCCGCTTTCAGGGCCTCGGTCACGGTATCATCGCTAGAGCGGTTGTTATAAACATAAATTGCCGCTTCTGGCAGAAAAGTTTGGAATTGGGAGACAACTTTAGCAATCGTTAGTTCTTCGTTGTGACAGGGAATAATCGCAGCGATACGGTAGTTTTGCAAGGAAATCGGCGGAATAGCGGTCATTTCGATCATAGCTGAGGACAACGTTTAATGATGGTTAGGGGGGTGTCTTGGCGTTGGACGGCGTGAACAATGGGACAATGGGGGAAAGCTTGGAAATAATCGTATCGGGATAAACCCATGTAATAATCGGGTTCGGGAGCTTTTCCCCAAGCAAAGTCATCTCGATAGATTATCGTAAAGTTTCGTTGGTGATTCTCTACCATTTCCGCCGCAAATATCGGACCGGCAACCACAATGGTAGAGTTAGCGGCGGCATTTTGATTAAGCCATTCCATCCCCTCCTTGAGACTTAATCCCCAGTAATCGGTTTCCTGTTGACCTTGGGCCGCTTTTAAGCCTCCGTAGGCGCGATTATAGTAGGTGTATTCGTAGGGATGCAGACTGATCATGTCATAGACAATGACGCTAAAGTTGAGGATTAGCAGGGTCGTTAGAAAGATTTTTATTGACTTTCGCTTGAGTTTATGATATGTCCAAATAATGGCCGTAGATGCGATCGCTGCTAGGGCGGGAATGACAAATAAAAAGTGACGGGTGCCGTCGTAGAGAGTAGATTGACGCAGGATAGCAAAGGTGGGCAGTAAAAACGCTTGCAGTAGGGTGATTATGGCGCAAGCACGCTGGCTTGGCGTTAATTTGGTTATTTTTGTCAAAATTCCCATTACACCCAATAGGACGGCGATTTGCAGGAGGACGGGGGTGGTGAGGGAAAATAGCCGGGGTAGATAGTACCAAGGCAAGGAACGACCGGGGATATTTTGACCGTCAAAGAGAACCGTATTATCCCAGATGTTATACTTCGACATGAGGGTTATCGCTTCGATAAACCAAGTAATCGGGTTTCTCCAAGCAGCAGGATAGACTATATAGGTGGTTATTGCCCAAAAAAGTATAATAACTGCGTATAGGGGCAGAAAACGCCAGAGAGTTTTGAGGATTGTTTTTAAATTCCATCGGGCCACCAGATGGGCGAAGATGAGATAAAAGAGGATAAAAAAGCCCCCGATGCGAATTCCGGTGATTAAACCAGCGAGAATCCCGTAGAGGCAAGAATAAACGGTTAAACGGTTAAATCCTAGTTTAATAGTCTGATTTTCGGACTGAAAATATTTATCTAGTAATACGGAACCAGCGAAGGTTCCGAGGGTGAACATGGCTGCAAAGGGGATATCTTTGGGATTAAAGAAGCTATGACCCCAAAAAGCAGGAAATAGGGCTAAAATTAGCACCCCTAACCAAGCAGATTCGATTCCTGCTAAGATAGCGACGATTCCCACCACCGATAGATAGGCAATCAGGGAAAAAAGAAAGGTGACGACGTGCTTAACCCGGGTTATTTGCCAGATCCTCGATAGCCATTTATCCTTATCAGTGGGATTGGGAGGAAGATTGGGGGTAGCAGGGAAAAAATTTTCTTTGGTTTCGTAGATAAGTTGGGATATGTAGTTAAAATAAAAGCCGTAATGACGCGACATTTCTGATATGGGCTTGTTTTCTCGGATATATTCGAGATTATGATTGACCATATCCACTTCGATCGGTTCGTCCCAAGTGATACCATAGTTTCCGACTACCGATAAACCAATTATCGCCAGAACTAGGATGACCGATAGAATTTTTAGATAAGCTTGCTTGACCGAGATTAACCCTTTTCTGGACTTCATGGGCGATCGAGTCAGTATGGTGGGCAACTTTATCACCTTAGTATATCAAAATTTGGTCAACTCGCCTAAGGACGTTTTTGGGAGTTAAAAGTTTCCGTTTGTATTTGTTAGCCAAACATGGTATATCAAGTAAAAAGCTATCAGCTAAAAGTCCGACTCGTCCCAGAGCTACTAATTAGTCTAATGGCACAAAAACGGGTTAGTTTTCTCGTCAAATTCACCAGAATTATTGATTAAGTTATGACATTATTAAAACGGTTCAACCTGACTCATCCCCTCCTCTGGGCAGTAGTTTATTTTATCGGAATAGGGATTTTATCAGTTATCTTAGGTCAAGATGTTAGCTGGGATTTACGCAATTATCATTTTTATAATCCCTATATGTTATTAACGGGACGTTTTAAGTATGATGTCCTCCCAGCACAGATACAAACTTTCTTTAATCCTTTGATGGATGTTCCTTTTTTTGTTGCTATCTATTACCTAAAACTACCTCCGGTGGTGGTTGGGTTTTTCTTGGGAGGATTTCACGGTTTAAATCAGTGGTTAGTTCATTTAATCACTTATCACTCCTTTGATAAGGTTTGCGAAAGATACAAGATAACTTTAAGCATAGCGGCAGCGATTACCAGTATTTTTGGCGCAGCCTATATTTCCGAATTAGGAACCAGTATCGGAGATAGTACCAGCAGTGTTTTTGTTTTGGCAGGATTATTTTTGATTATCGCTTGTCTTGGTCGTAATCAACCAGTGAAGCTGAAAACTATAATTTTCGCAGGATTGCTTTTAGGACTAGCAACAGGACTAAAATTGACCACGGCACTGTATAGTATCAGTTTAATCGTGGCGATTAGTTTTTTAACCAATACCATCAAAGAAAAGCTGCGTAATCTTCTGACTTTAATTCTCTCTATGGCTGTGGGTTTTTCCCTGACGATGGGTTATTGGATAATCCTGATGTGGACTAATTTTGCTAATCCCCTTTTTCCCTTTTTCAACAAAATTTTTCAATCTCCCTACATCGAAACAGATTTTAACCTGCAAGATACCCGGTTTTTACCGAAAGATGTTTGGCAATTTTTATTTTATCCCTTTTATTTTGTGCAGGAACAAACCCTAGTGGCTGAGGTAAAATTTAAAGAGACTCGTTTTGCCATTGCCTATCTTTTAATTGTCATTCTTCTGGGAGTGATTATTTATAAGTACACCTCTCGCCGTTCTCTAGAGCAAAAAAATAATTTAGTCCATGTACCCATTCTCGGATTTATATTACCTTTTTATTGTAGTGCCTATCTGATCTGGTTAAAGGGTTTTTCTATCTATCGTTACTTGATAGTTTTAGAGTTAATTACACCAGTTTTAATTATCCTGATCATTGCCTATCTTTATCCTCATAAAAGGACAGTTTTTATAATCTCGATCGCTATTTTTGCCTTAATTGCCGCTACAGTCAAACCCTTAGACTGGTGGAGAATGGGATGGTCAGATAATTACTTTGGTATCGATAGTCAAGCATTAAAACCCTACGAAAATTCCACGATTGTTATGTGGGGAGATGAAGGAACGGGTTATCTAGTTCCCCATTTTCCCGCTTCGACTCGTTTTGTGCGATTGCGAGGAAATATGGGAGTTAGTGAGGGAACTTTAATGCGAAAAAATGCTGAAAAGTTTATCGCAGAAACCCCCGTGGGTAATCTCTATATTCTGATGACTGACTTTAATAGCAAATCTCCAGAGCTAGGGAAGGATTTAGCTAAAGAAAATCTAGAGATTGACTTCCAAAATTGTCAACCCTTTTCCAGTAAAATTGAAAAGTATAATCTCTGTCCTCTCCAAAAAAAGTAATTAGTACGGAAAAGCTATTCTCTAACCATTATTAATTGCCAGTGACTCCTACCTTTTATCTGTAATGATTTATCTATTGACGGTTAACTACAATTGCGGGGAATTAATTAAGCGTTTAATCGTTTCCCTCAACGATAACTTATCTGCTACTCTCATCATTATTAACAATTCCACTGAAGATAAAAATATCCAATCTTTAGCAGCGCAAAGAGTCAAGATTATTGAAGCGGGAGAAAATTTAGGATTTGGGAAAGGATGTAATCTAGGACTTGATTGGATTTATCAACAAGACAAAGAAGCTATCGTTTGGTTAGTTAATCCCGATGCTTACTTATTACCGGACTCTCTGGAGAAAGCAAGCAAATTTTTTCAGCAATATCCCGAAGTTGCCATCGCTGGTACAGAAATTTACGAACCGGATGGTAAAATCTGGTTTGGTTGGGGAAAATTTAATGCTAAAATCGGCACAATTAACGTGGTAGAGGAATCCTTAGACTATGGAAATAAACCCTATCTTATTCCTGACTGGGTGACGGGATGCAGTTTATTAATTAATTTCTCTAATTTTTCCACTTGTCCCCATTTTGATCCCGATTACTTTCTCTACTACGAAGACTTTGATTTTTCCCGAAGATACGCAAATCAAGGCTATTTAGTCGTTGTTACCAATCAGATTAAAATTATTCATGAACCATCTTCTATCACCCGACGCTATGGTTATCTAAGACTAACTCATAATATCTATGGTTATCTTCTCAGTCTCGAAAAACATACGACTTTAACTATCCTTGTTTATCGCTTGCTGCGGATGAGTTTTATGTCTTTACTGCTCCTTCCCATTAAACCCAAATTCTCCTTAGCCAAGCTGCAAGGAATTCAACTCTATTGTCAAAGAATAAACCTCTTACATAATTTTTTTATGGTATAATGCAGCGTTTTTCTTTTTTCTCGATTTTTAGATGGAAGTGGAAAAAAGAATAAAATGTGATCTTAGGTCAGGAAATCATCTATACTTTTGCTATGTTTATTAGCAAAAGTATGGATTATCAAAACTTACCAGATGGACAATTCAAAAAGACGGATGCTTTTACCATCGGGAAACTTTCGTTTAAAAGGAAAAAAAGCTCTACTAAATCAAGCAGAGATACCGGTCGTAACGGTAATGGATGTAACGGAAACTCCCAGGGAACGCCACCAAAAGAAACAGAAAGATTTTTTGGGTAGTAAAAGAGGTTATCATACTTTAAAATCCCAATTAGTAGCTGATAAAAATACTGAACAGAAACGAGAAGAGCCGCTATTTCTTTAAATGGTTTATTTCCACAACAGTCCCTGACAAAATCTACTCTTGCTGTTAATACTTCCTCATCTCACTTTTGCTCTTTGCGCCTAAAAACTTCCTTGTCCACTTTCCCTCCTTGTCCTCCTTGTCTTCTCTTCACAGGTTTGTAAAATACCTACACCTGTGAGTTCCCCGCACCCTTCTCCCTTCTCTCCCAATACTATCGGGACGGGGAAGAATTTATCGGGGGTAAAGAAGGAGAAATTTCGCCACCTCGATCGAATATTTCCAGATTCCATTGACCGAAACGATTACTTTCAAAAGCAATAAAACGACCGTTACCACTAATCGTCGGATGACGCACTTCTCCTAAGATATTTTCGGTGAGATTTTTTGCTTGCAGAGTTTGTCGATCATAAATATATATATCGGGTTTACCGGACTGTTCCGACACATAAACAATATAACGACCATCGGCACTAATATCTGGCTGATCTTGATAGGTTTTTGCTTGATTTAACCCCGGTAGGGGAACTAAACGATTAGCCACTCGATCGAATAAATAAATCGTTCGTTGACCCCTGCGATCGGAGGCAAAAACCAGATAACGACCATCGTAGTTAAAACGGGGATTATCTTCTGAGGAAGGGGTATTTAAAGTATTTCCTAAAAGCTGTTGGGGAGGGGTGACAAAACCCGCATCACTACATCCCCCCAGACTGATGATATTAACCGCAAGCAAAAGTCGAAGAAGTTTAGGAAACCTGATCATCGGTCAGCGCCGGGGAAGGAAGGATACAACAATTAATATCATCAAGACAAACTTTACCCCAATGCAATGCCCAACGCACCAATTCCACCCGATTATCGGTTTTTGTTTTCGTCAAGATATTACTAATATGATTATCAACGGTACGCTTACTAATCTCCAGCTTTTCCGAGATTTCTTGATTAGTTAAACCATTAGCCACTAAATCGAGTATTTCTAGCTCTCGATCGGATAATGAAGCGGCTGTTTGAAACTTCCCAGCAGACATGAGTATAATTCCTCTCGTATATGTACTTATCATTCTAGAAGAATTTTTTCCCCTAGGAATCGATAATCAGTAATCAGTGATCAGTAAACAGTAATCAGTGAAAAGACAGCACTGTTACTGCCATTTGATCATGCACACTTAATATAGATGGTTTGCGGCAAAAAGCTTTTCCTGGGAGTGGGGTATGGGGTTTGGGGTGTGGGGTTTTACCAGTTTTGAGGTAGTCAGTTACCTAATTTTCAGGGAAAAAGTCCAGGGATTTTCCCCCCGATCCCCGCAATGGCTGGCACTTTAAAACCTTTGTGGACAATGCGTTGAGAGGGATTGTTCCCCTCTCAGACTCAAAACTGATAACTGATAACTGATAACTGATAACTGACAAGGCTGGTAATATATAATAAAAAACGCTCCTTAGTTAGATATTGAGAAAAACATGGAAGTTATCCCCGCTATTGATATTCTCGATGGCAAATGTGTGCGACTTTATCAGGGAGATTACCAACAATCGCAGGTTTTTAATGATAATCCCGCAATAGTGGCGCGAGAATGGGTCAATCAGGGGGCAACCAGATTACATTTAGTCGATTTGGATGGAGCCAAAGAGGGTAAATCGGTTAATTTGTCAACCATTGAAACAATTCTTAATGATATTGCCATTCCCGTACAGGTGGGGGGTGGACTGCGGGATGTAGAAACGGTGACTAATCTCCTAAAAATCGGGGTAGAAAAGGCGATTTTGGGGACAGTAGCCGTAGAAAAGCCAGAATTGGTCAGCGAACTTTGTCAAAGCTTTCCGGGGCAAATAATTGTTGGTATTGATGCTCGCGATGGTAAAGTAGCCACCAGGGGGTGGTTAGAAACTTCCTCAGTAGATGCGATCGCACTCGGTCAAGATATGGCAAAAAGAGGAGCCAGCACGATTATCTACACTGATATTCATCGAGATGGCACCCTTTCTGGCCCGAATCTCGCCGCTTTGCGAGAATTAGCCGAATCTGTCGAAATTCCCGTCATCGCCTCCGGGGGTATTAGTTCCCTGACAGACTTACTGAGTTTATTGTCTTTGGAACCTTTGGGAGTAACGGGAGTAATCGTGGGCCGCGCTCTTTATACCGGTGCGGTTAACCTCTCGGAAGCGATTAGCGCGATCGGATCAGGCCGTTGGCAGGATCTACCCCCGAATTTTTTCGCCTAACGGACTTGTTTGAGAGTATCCACCTGTTTATTGAACATATCGGTAAATAGTCCCAAAACCGTGCGATTTTCATTGACTTTGATGTTGACACTCACAGACATCCCCGATTGCAGCGGCAGAGTAGATTTATCTTTCAAAACTAACTCTTGACTGCTCAAGCTTACCCGGACAGGGAACCGATAAAAACGGTGATTTTCGTCGGGAGGTAAAGCATCAGAACCGATCGAGATTACTTCTCCCTTAATATCGCCGTATTCACTGTAGGAAAAGGAATCAATGCGAATATCGGTCTTTTGTCCCACGCGCACAAAACCGATGTCTTGGTTAGTCACGTCCACCTCTGCCACTAAACAACCTTTAGCAGCATCTTTGATCTGGGTGGGACAGCCATCGGGAACAATTTTTAACAATGCTTCCGCTTGACTTGGTTGGGGAACAAACCCAGGCCGCGCCTTGAGATCAAAGACCACACCATCGATAGGGGCGGTAATTTTTTGATATTTAATCGTCTGTTGTGCTTGACTAATTTGACTATCTAACTCAGCAATGCGCTTGTTGTTATCAATGATAACGCGACTGATCTGACTATCGATTTCAGCGATCCGTTTCTGATTGTCCGCCATTTTATCGCGCACATCTTTTTCCGTGATTACTGTGGTATTAATCAGCTTTTCTCGCGCTTGGGAGATCAATAGGGAATAACGCTTTTCTTCCTGTTCCAAACGGGAAATTTCGGCGATGCGGGTTTGTACTTCTTTCTCTTGTTTTTCTCGATCGATTTTGCCATTAGCCTCTTGCTGCTGTAATTCATTCTGGCGATCAGTTACCGATTGTTTTTGTTTATTAATCTGATAACGGGCGACCGCCCCTTCTTCTCCCAAGGGTTCAATATCCTTAAGAATATTACGCTCGATATCCAAGCCTTCTTGGCCTTGTTTCATCGAATTGGCATTACGAGTCTTAATTTCTTCTAAGACGAAGCGATCATTGATTAATTGGGAGCGGGCATCGGCCAACTGTACCCTGGTTTGGTCCAATTGTTTTGCTAATTGTTCCATTTCCAATCTAGCGGCCGCTTGTCGAGAATTGGCCTCCCGTCGGGCAGCCTCTAAACGGGCTAACTCTTCCCCTTGTAGAGCAGAGCTAGAGGCACCTTCATTGACCTGTGCTTGATAAAGTTGATTTTCTGCCACCAAAGCGGCACGATTACGGGCTAAATCGGCGATTTCACTCGGTAATTTTAATTGAGCGATCGAACTTTCCACTGCTGCCGGTGTCAGATCCTGCGCCATTAAGAGACGATAGAATTGATTTTCCTTCTCAGCAGTGGCGCGAATTTTTTTCAAAGATTCTAACTGCACTTGCGAGGCACTGGAATCCATTAAAACCAGTACATCCCCTTTGTTAACTCGATCGCCATCTTTAACTTTAACTTCCTGTACCACCCCATTCACCGGTGCTTGTACTTCTTGCACTTTGCCCTGGGGTTTAAGTTGTCCTTGGGCACCGACCACCTGCTCGATTTTGGCGAACACTGACCAAATTAAAGCGGCAGTGGTGACACTCATTAATGTCCAGATAATCGTCCGCGACCAAATGGGCGATTGTTTCAGAATCACCGATTGTTCCGGTGGGCTGAAAGTGGGTAAAGAAGGGGTAATACTTTTATTTTTCGTGGTAGTGGCCACGTTTTTACTTGCTTGGGTCAGTTCATCGCTTTTACCATTGCCCTTGCCGTTTTGACCGTTATTAGAATTGCTGTTCATGGGGATTCTCCTATATTTATTTTTTCAGTGAGCAGTTATCAGTAAACAGTAATCAGTGAACCGATAACCGTTTACTGATAACTGATAACTGATAACTGATAACTGATAACTGACTAACTAGATTTGCGAATCCTGTTGTTTATAGAGAGTATAGTAAAGGCCTTTTTTGGCCATTAATTCCTCGTGGGTGCCTTCCTCCGCTATTGTGCCTTTATCCATCATGACAATAATATCGGCGGATTTGATCGAAGCTAAACGATGGGTAATAAAGAAGACCGTGTGATCCTTGAAAACTTCCTTGAGATTCAGAAACACTTGCCGTTCGGTGTTATAGTCGAGGGCGCTGGTGGCCTCATCAAGAATGAGAATTTGCGGTCTTTGCAGGACGGAACGAGCGATCGCAACCCGTTGTCGTTGTCCCCCCGATAGGGATGCCCCCCGTTCACCGACGCGGGTATTATAGCCATTGGGCAGGGTCATAATAAATTCGTGGGCCGCGGCTGCTTTTGCTGCCGAGACAATTTCCTCCACAGTCGCATCGGGGTTAGTCAGGGCGATATTTTCCTGTACCGTACCGTCAAATAATAGGGTTTCTTGGGGAACCATGCCGATTTGACGACGGAGGGAATAGAGTTCCACTTTGTTGATATCGTAGCCATCGATGAGAATCCGTCCCGATTCTGGTTCATAGAGACGGGCTAACAATTTAGTGACGGTACTTTTCCCGGCGCCACTTTCTCCCACCAAAGCGACAAAAGTACCGGCCGGGAATTCTAAATTGACGTTGTATAGTTGCAGCGGGCCGTGGGGATTGAAGCGGAAAGCGAGGTTTTCGTAGGTGACGGTGCCTTTAATTAAGGGCATGGGGATATTTTGGCGATCGAGTTCCGCTTCTTGGGGAGTATCGACGATATCGGCTAATCTTTCCAGGGATAAGCCGGTTTCTTGGAAGTTTTGCCAGAGTTGGGTCAAACGCAGAATCGGCGAGGTAACGTAGGAAGAGATAATCCGGAAGGCGATTAATTGACCGAGAGTGAGTTGTCCGTCTAAAACTAAGGCTGCTCCCACCCACAGCACTAATAAACCCGATAATTGGTTAAAGAAGTGACTAAAGGAACCGGCCAAAGTTGAGGTCATTACCGTTTGAAAACCTTCGGCCACATAGCGAGCATAACGTTCTTGCCACTGCCAACGGGAACGCAATTCGATATTCTGTGCTTTTACTGTTTGGATTCCCGTCATCACCTCCACCAGATAGGATTGGGTTTCGGCGTTTCGTTCCGCTTTTGCTCGCAGTTGTCGCCGCACGATTGGTGCGAAAATAGCTGTGCAGAGAACTAAAATCGGCACGACTCCCAGCGCCCAAACGGTTAGAATCGGGCTATAGATCAACATAACCACGATGTAGATAACCGAGAAAATGGCATCTAACACCACCGTTAGGGCTGTACCCGTTAAAAATTGCCGAATATTCTCTAATTCGTTGATTCTTGTCGAAATTTCCCCCACAGGTCGCCGTTCAAAGTATTTCAGGGGTAAGCGCAGCAGGTGATCGATAATTTCTGAACCGAGGGTCATGTCGATGCGGTTAGTGGTATCGACAAAAAGGGATGTCCTCAAAAAGGTTAAAATTCCCTCAAAAACGGCAATTACTAACAGGAAAACCCCGAGGGTATTCAGAGTTTCTGGGCTATTCTGCACGATCACTTTATCGATGATCACCTGAATCATCAAGGGATTGGCCAGGGCAAATAACTGCACGAAGAAAGAAGCGATAAAAACTTCTATTAAGACTCGTTTATGTTTCTTGACAGAAGGCCAAAACCATGATAGGCCAAAACGCTGTTGCTGGGTGTGTTTGGTGGGTTTAAGCAGAATTACTTCCCCTTTTTCGCCCCAAGATTCCAGAAATTCGCTGGTTTTGCGTTTAATTATCCCCCGTTCGGGAACAGCGATCGTGGCTTCCCGTTGATTAATTTCGTAGAGGATAACGATGCTGTCTTGCCAGCGAATTAGGGCAGGAGGGTTGATATTGGGCAAGGAAGTAGCAGGTAAAGGCACTAATTGACTATGGAGTCCCACTACCTCGGCCACAGCCCCACACAGGGGCAGGGAAAGGCTGCCGGTTCTTTGCAATTGATCCCCTAGTATGCGTTGGATCACGTCCTTGCGAAAGGGGATATTAAAATATTTGCAGATCATCTGAAAACAGGCACTCACCGCCTCTAGTTCCGTTTTTCCCCTGAAAAAGGGATAGGATTTCCGGTTTTTCTCGACAGTTTTTTCAAGGTCGATATCGCTGGTGATGTCGCTTATTTTCCCTTGAGGTATATCTAATACCTGGGTAGGTTTATTTCCCTTGATGACTTGGGTTTCCAGGATATCATCCGTTTCTGTTTCTGCGGTCGCTTCGGTGGCAACTGTCAGGAATTCTTCTAACTGGTCGCAACGCGCTCGCTCCGCGAGATCGGAGGAAAGACCTAATAAGCGGGTGTTAGTCAGATTATTCTGGGTGATAACTGTGCCAGTAGGATAATTATCGCTATTTTCGCTGACTAACCAGATATAATCATCGTTAATCTGGTTGTAGGACACACAAGCTTTGTTTAAAAGGGCCTGTGCCATTTCTTTCAGGTCTCCCCCACCCCAGGCCTGTTGATTAAGATAGGAACCTAGGACAGCATAAACTTCAGCGATCGAGGTTTGTTCAAAGAAATATTGCTTAAATTCCGGGTAATTATTGATTAAAGACCAAAAATCCTCTTCTTTTAAGGTTAAACAGATCGTGACTTCCGAAGAAGCGATCACCGTTTCACAGGGGGTACCGCGCAGAAGACTCATCCACCCGAATAAATCCCCGGGCTGCAATTTAGCCAAAGTAACCGGCAGCGAATTGTTAACCCTAGCATCGTAACCCAAAAGTCTGGCCTCTCCCTCGTAGAGAAGAACGAGGTGAGAGGGTAAGCGATCGCACTTGAGTATGGCATTGCCCATCTCATAGCGAAAGGGTTGTAATTTCTGACCGAGGGAACGTCTAACCTCTACGGGCAGGCGATCAAAGGGCTGTACAGTCTCCAGAAAGGCGGTAAAATCTAAAGTGGTATAACTCATTAGCTAGGCGAAAATTGACTAATTTGACAAATAATTAAGCGAAAAGACTGGGTTTACCCAGTTTTGCAAGGAAATGCTATGTAATCGATCCCTGCTCGCTATTGACTGGGGTTGATTCGGGGATAGATTTCACTGTTTGCATTTGAGTCATTAACCATTGTTGGAATAAATCATTCCGTAAGCGTTGACGGGTGGGAGGGTCCAATTCACAGGATAAATATTTTTCTAACCGGACAATCACGACCCATTCTCCCACTTGCGTCGGTGGCCACAGTTGCCCCGGTTTACTTGCTTTGAGAATTTGCCCGATCTGGGGATGGGGAGTGCTCAGTTCCACGGGTCCAAGCAGTCCTCCGGTTTCCGCTTCTGATCCTTGGGAGTATTTTTTGGCCAGTTCAGCGAAGCTATTTTCTCGATCCTGTATCCGGAAAAATAGTTCTTGGGCAATGCCGATATTTTTTGTCCGAATCAGGGAATAAACCACCTTATCCAATTGACTTTTGACTTGCAAGAAGTAGGATTCTACTTTGTTATCCCAAGTCTCCTGTTTAAATTTTTCTAATTTAATGTCCCGCAGAATTAGATATTCTAGTTGCTCGGAATCCATCCCGTTTTGTTGTAACCAAGATTTCATTTGCTCATCGTTGGCAATTTGATTATTTTGATAGAAACGGGAATAGGCCGCGTTTCTTTCTTCGGGATTGCAGGTGATATTGGCGATCGCTTGTTCGATAATTACTTCCCGGATTAACTGGGGTAACATACCATATTTTGCCAAAAGAGGCAATACCTCTGACTCGCTAATTTTTTGGTCGCCGATTTCAATAATTGAACTCATAATAAATACATTTTCCTCACAGAAATGTTTAAAACTATCAACTCTAGGAGCTTCTAAATTTTATTGAGGTGATTATACGCCAAAACAGCAATTTTAAGGCACCCCTCCCTATTCTAATTTGAGTTTTCCCCTTTGAAAGCTGAAAATTACAGAAATTAAAGGAATAAGTCGGTCATCCCGGCGGGGGTAGTGAGGGGAAGTAGTCGGGCCTATCGGCCTCCGCCCAACATCCTGCTCAGAAACCCCTAATCACACTTCTAATGTACTAGAATAGACCTCTTGCAGAAGTCGGGGAAGGGGGAAAGGGGAAATTTTAATCTTTAACCCGATAGTAAACCTCTTGCATAATCAAGGTCTGCTGAAAAAGTTTTTCGTGGGGACAGGGTGTGGGGTGTGGGAAGTGGGAAGTGGGGTGTGGGGTGTGGGGTGTGGGGAGAATAAATAAAATAATCTCCTATCTCCTGACTCCTATCTCCTGACTCCTATCTCCTGACGACCGGCTACTGACTCCACCAACAGACTTATTCAGCCAACGCTAAAAATCTGTAAATAGACCATTTAATTGATTATTATTCATTCTTAATTCTCCTGACTACTGACTACTGGCTACTGACTCCTAACCCTAACAACGATTTTTGATTTCTGCAAGAGGTCTAATATGCACACCTTTTCCTTTCATTTGCGGAAAATTTTTTGATTTATGCAAGGAATCTAATGATAGGATATAGGTCTAGCTGCCTTGGAGAGGTGGCAGAGTGGTCGATCGCGCTCGACTTGAAATCGAGTAACCAGCAATGGTTCGTGGGTTCAAATCCCACCCTCTCCGTACTCACCCAATCACATTTGGACTCCGGTTGCCCGATTGTTCTTAGAGAGGGGAAAATAAAATATACTAGGCTAAAAGGATAATATTGAGGCAGTAGCCCCCCGGCATGGTTTTTTGGAAGAGATTATTTAATAGCTCGGAAGTCACTGCATCACCTGACTATTCGGGAGACTTGGTAGAGGTTGCCCAGAATGACCTCGGACAGACGCGAGTATTTTTTAGTACCGATCGAGAGCTAGATCTATATGAGTTAGAAGAACTTTGTGACTCGGTAGGTTGGGCTCGTCGTCCTTTACGCAAAGTTAAAAAAGCGATCGAATGTAGTTTTTTAGTGGTGTCGATGTGGGAAGTGCGAGGTAATCGCCGTCGTTTAGTGGGTTTTGCTCGTGCCACTTCCGATCACGCTTTTAATGCTACGGTCTGGGATGTGGTTGTTCATCCTCACTATCAAAGTAAAGGCTTTGGTAAAGCATTAATGAAATTTATGATCAGGAAGTTGCGAGGTGAGGACATCAGTAATATAACTCTTTTCGCCGATCCGCAGGTGGTGGATTTCTATCGTCGTCTCGGTTTTGTTCTCGATCCCGAAGGTATCAAAGGGATGTTTTGGTATCCCGATTAATAATGCGGCTCTTAGGCTATACTAAAAAAAGAGTTTACTTCGGGATGTAGCGCAGCTTGGTAGCGCGCCTGCTTTGGGAGCAGGATGCCGCAGGTTCAAATCCTGTCATCCCGACTTGAGAGAAAATTCTTCAAATCTCAACCTTGTACCCTTTCTGGTTGACAAAAAATGCTGCCTTCTTTTATTGCCAAACTCTGGTGAGTTAGCTAAAAAATTAGGGAGTTTGTCGGGAAAAGGAGGAGGTTTTTGGGGAATAACAAGGGTTTTTCCTGCCACTCCTCCTTTTAAGATATCTACAGACGATTATTCTTCTTCGTAATCCCCCTCGAAATCGTCCTCTCCTCCTTCCTCATCGACTTCTGACCAGCTGTCGCTGATGGGTTGGCGACTAAAGCGACTGCTGCCGCGGGAAGATAGGAAAGCCATTTCATCATCCTCTAAATCGACCACATCACCCTCAGCGTAGGCGCGAGCGGTTTGATCGTCAAGAATCATATCACTATCCTCACTACTGTCGCCGAAACCGGGACGAGGGGGGAAACCGAGGCCGCCGGGAGGAGCGTAATAACCACGATTGTTGTTGTAGTTATATTCCTCCTCCGGGGGGGTGTAATCGCTGACCCCCGCCATGTTTTCGTGGGCATTGAAGCCAGTACCCGCCGGAATCAGACGACCGATAATCACGTTTTCCTTGAGACCGCGTAACCAGTCGGACTTGCCTTCGATCGCCGCTTCCGTGAGGACGCGGGTGGTTTCTTGGAAGGAGGCGGCACTGATAAAGCTATCGGTATTCAAGGAAGCCTTGGTGATTCCCAGTAGTACAGGCGTATATTTAGCTGCCGCCCCACCGGTGATTGACATGGCTTCATTTACCGTCTCCACCTGTCGCAATTCCAACAATTCCCCGGGTAACATACTTGTATCACCACCGTCATCGATCCGCACCTTAGAAGTCATCTGACGCACGATCACTTCGATGTGTTTATCAGCAATATCGATCCCCTGGGATTGGTAAACCGACTGTACCTGATCAACGAGGAACATCTGGGTTTTTTCCAAGGCTTTTAAGGCCGCTTCGTAACTGCCCAAGCTATCCACATAATAATTAAAGAACACCTCTAAAATCTCGTGGGGATTAGCCTGACCATCGGTTAACGCCTGACCCACATCGATACGCTGATTATCGCTCACCAGGGGGTTTTGACTGCCTAAAAGCGGATATTCACTGATCGTGCCGTCATCCTCGACCACCTTAATATCGACGATCTCAGAATCTTGATACTCCACTTGACAAACTCCCGGTTTGCGTGCTAGTACACAAGCCTCCTTCGGTTTGCGTGCTTCGAGCAGTTCTTCGATTCTGGGTAAACCTTGAATGATATCCCCGGTTTTCGAGCGCTCAAACACCAACAGCACCAAATTATCGCCCCGTTGGACTAAATCCCCCTCATCGATGTGCAGAATCGCCCCAGCCGACACTCGGTAGGGTCGGGCCTTACGCAGACGGATTTCATAGCCGGTGGTGGTTTGGTCAATGGCCAGCACTTGACCGGAATTGGGGGCTAAAACTCCAGCGCCGATCTCGGTTTCGGCGATTACCAGATCCCCAGCTTTGACGGTGGGAGCAACAGCGAGCGGGAGAATAAACTCGTCACGGTCACTGACAATTAAAAGACGGCGTACCGGTTCGCTACCCTTGCGAATCCCGCGAATTTCTCCAGCTTCCTTACACTGAATCTCAGTCCGGGCCACCACTGCCCCCGGTGGAATTTCATCGCCATCTTGGACGAGAACGCGAGTCTGAATATTACCCCCTAAAGGATCATTATCACTATCCCGACGCAGCACCAGAGATTCGAGAATAACTAACTGTAAACGCTGACAATCCCTGTCCTCAATCGGTTCTAACTCGATATCGGCCGTCAGATGGGAGACTGATTCTGGTTCTTCGCTGGAAATTTCGAGGACTAATTGGGTGCTGATCAGTTGACAACCCTCGACGGATTTAACTCTTTCCCCGTCTTTAAAGAAAATGCGCTGCACCGATCGCAGTTCGATATGTCGTCCTCCTTCTTGGTTAGCGGAACCTTGGGTGGGAGAAGTGGATTGGTCTTCTACGGCGAACTCCTGTACTGGTCGCAGCAGTAATCCCAAACCCTCGTTAGTTTCCACCCATTCCGCTTGCCGTAACTCCTCGATCGTCACTTCGGGAGTCAACTGTGTCCCGGGGTAAATTAACTGTTCTTGGGCAATTCCGGAGGATTCCGGTTCGAGATCCATAAATAACAGCCCTGGTTTGACAATAATCTCCCGGAGGATGTCATTTTTCTGGATCACTTCCACCACACCGCTACAGTTACAGAAGATGTCTTTAACCACTTCTTCCCCTGCTTCCACATACTGCCCATCTTCCACCTGTAAGAGGGAAATATCTTTATTGACTTCGTGGGTTTCTTCGGGAATCCAGAGGATCGTGCCGCCTTTGGTGATTTCATAACCCTGTTTACGGCTGCCTTTGGCGACTTCGATATCGACGTATTTAATCATGCCGCCGGTGTGGGTTTGATAGCGATCATCGATTAACTCGGCGACAATGGCATGATTCTGTACTTTTGTCCCCGGAGTGGTTTTCAGTAGGAAGCTTTGACCATCTCCCGTATGAATAATAAACTGTTCCCGACCGGCACTACTTTCTACTTTTACTTCGGCCTGATCCAAGGACACGGAAGCGGTGACGATATCGATTTCCCGGCTATTGGGGGCTAAACGCACCAAACCGCCGTTAGTGGATACCAGCTTAGTTTCTGCTAAAACATCCCCCACTTGTACTTGATCGCCGTTACTGACCACAGGTTCGGCCCCGGTTGGCAAGTTATACACTTCTCCGGAGAGAATCCATAGTAATCCCCCCCGTTGGGCGATGCGGGTGGTATTGCCTTGGCGATCGGTTTTTTCCTCTGGGACTAATTGGGAGAATAGCACCTCGCCGGCTAAGTCACTGGTTACGTCTTTTGTGGCTTTTTCTGTGGATTTTTGGACTTTATCGGAGGTAATTTCCGCTAGTAACTGTTCCTCGCTTACCGTTGCCCCATCGGTGACAAATAGCAGTGATCCCGGAGTTAAAGAGTAGGTGACAGTTTCTTTAGTTTTATCCTTGGGTGTTAATTTAATTTCCCCCGGTGCCTCCACCTGGTCCCGTTCATCTCCGTGGCGAGTTCGCACGTTACGGATACTTAGCCCCGGCAGAAAACGCACGCTTCCCTCGAAGGGACTCCGCACTTGCCGGGCCACTTCTCCGGTAAATACGCCCCCGGTGTGGAAGGTACGCATGGTTAACTGAGTCCCCGGTTCCCCGATCGATTGGGCGGCAATAATTCCCACTGCTTCCCCCATATCCACCGGATGACCGTGGGCCAGACTCCAACCGTAACAGGTTTGGCAAACCGAGCGGGCCGCTTCACAGGTTAAGGGGCTGCGGACCTTGATTTTATCGACGAGTCGCCCTAGTTTTTCGGCGGTTTCGTCATCGATAATCTGGTTGCGGGTGGCGATCACTTCTCCATTGACCACCACATCTTCGGCCAGGGAACGACCTAATAGGCGATCGCTTAAGGGAATTAACACGCGATCGCCATCGGTCATGGCGGTTAATTCGATGTAACGATTGGTGCCACAATCGGCCTCGCGGACGATGACATCTTGGGACACATCGACGAGACGACGGGTCAGATAACCGGAATCTGCCGTCCGTAAGGCTGTATCAACTAAACCTTTGCGGGCCCCGTAGGAGGAAATAACGTATTCGGTAACGGTCAATCCTTCCCGGAAGTTAGTCTTAATCGGGAGGTCAATAATTTCCCCCTGGGGATTAGCCATTAATCCCCGCATTCCCACTAACTGGCGCACTTGGCTCATATTGCCCCGCGCTCCGGAGAAAGCCATCATGTAGACGGAGTTGAGGGGATCGGTGACTTGGAAGTTGCGAATTACTTCATCTTTAAGCGATTCAGATGTACTATTCCAAGTGTCAATTACTTTTTGGAAGCGTTCCACTTCGGTGATTTCCCCGCGCACATAACGCTGTTCGGTTTGCCGGATTTCCTGTTCGGCACTTTCGATCATTTGTCGTTTAGCCGGCGGTACGGTTAAATCATCCACACTAATGGAAACCCCTGCTTTGGTAGCGAAACGAAAACCGAGGTTTTTCAATTCATCGGCCATTTGTGAACAGCGCGCCGAACCGTAGTTTTGATAGGCCCAAGCGATCAGTTTTTTCAGTTTTCCTTTGTCAACAGTTTGGTTATAAAACATCTCGATCCGGGTAACAAGTAAACAGCTATTAGCTATCAGCATTCAGCATTCAGCATTCAGTTAGAAAAGGGAACAGGGAATAGGGAACGGGGAATAGGGAATAGGCAAATTTTTACTTTACTGTCCTTTTTTTTGCTTTTTCCTGGAAAATTCTCTCCTGTCTCCTGACTACTGACTCCTGACTTCTCACTGATTACTGATTACTGCTCACTGATAACTGAAATTACACTTCCGATTCTTCTTCCTCAAGGTCTTCTGTGGTTAAGGATTCGTAGGTGGGGCGAGAGGGGGCGCGACGGCCGACATCGACCATCAGATCCACCTCCACATCGCGGGAAGTACCATCGGGGGCATTTTCCACCTTGTGAACGGCGATATCGAGGCCGAGGGATTGCAATTCTCGCATCAAAACCTTAAAGGATTCTGGCGTACCTGGGCGGGGAATCGGCTTGCCTTTTACGATCGCATTTAAAGCCTCATTCCGTCCTTGCATATCATCGGACTTCACCGTTAGCAATTCCTGCAAGGTATAGGCCGCCCCGTAGGCCTCCAGGGCCCAGACTTCCATTTCTCCGAAGCGTTGACCCCCCTGTTGAGCTTTACCGCCCAAGGGTTGCTGAGTAACCAAGGAGTAGGGACCGGTAGAACGGGCGTGAATTTTATCATCAACCAGGTGAACCAGTTTTAACATATAGGCCATACCGACGGTAACGGGACGGTCAAAGGGTTCGCCGGTGCGACCATCATAGACGGTGACTTTGCCGGCGTGTTCTTCCTTGAACACCCAATCGCGATTGGGTTTTTTCGAGGCGTTTTCTAGCAATCCGTGAACGGTTAAACGGCTGGCTTCTTCCCCGTACATTTCGTCAAAGGGAGTAATCTTAAAGCGCACGCCCAGATTTTCCCCGGCCCAACCCAGTAAACATTCAAACACCTGACCGACGTTCATGCGACTGGGAACCCCCAAGGGATTGAGAACGATATCGACGGGGCGACCATCGGGGAGGTAGGGCATATCTTCTAGGGGCAGAATCCGAGAAATAATCCCTTTATTGCCGTGACGACCCGCCATTTTATCGCCCACTTGGATTTTGCGTTTTTGGGCAACATAGACCCGCACCACCATATTGGCTCCGGGGGGCAATTCATCCCCCTGTTCGCGGGTAAATACCCGCACATCTACTACCCGGCCTTTTTCGCCGTTGGGGACGCGCAGGGAGTTATCGCGTACATCCCGTGCCTTTTCGCCGAAAATTGCCCGCAGTAGTTTTTCTTCAGGAGGTTGGTCTGATTCGCCTTTCGGGGTGACTTTCCCCACAAGGATATCGCTGGCTTCTACCCAAGCACCGACGCGAATAATGCCGCGTTCATCGAGGTTTCGCAGGGCATCTTCACCGACGTTAGGAATTTCCCTGGTGATTTCCTCAGGTCCGAGTTTAGTTTGACGGGCTTCGATTTCGTATTTTTCGATGTGGATACTGGTATAGACATCTTGTGCCACCAGTCTTTCACTGATTAAAATCGCGTCTTCGTAGTTATAGCCTTCCCAGGGCATATAGGCGACGAGGATATTCTGGCCGAGGGCGATTTCTCCTCCTTCGGTGGCGGAACCATCGGCGAGGATCTGCCCCGGAACAACCTGTTCCCCTTGATAGACTAAAGGACGCTGATTTAAGCAGGTATCTTGGTTAGAGCGTTGATATTTTTGAATTTCGTACTCGATCTCGCTCTTGCCAAAAATCTCTTTGTCTTCATCCGCCACTTTGATGCGAATCCGGTTAGCATCGACGTAGGAAACGACCCCATTGGTACGCGAAACGATGACCATACCAGAGTCGCGAGCGGCCTGTGCTTCCAATCCAGTACCCACCAGGGGACGTTCGGGACGCAGCAGGGGAACCGCTTGTCGTTGCATATTAGAACCCATGAGGGCGCGGTTAGCGTCGTCGTGTTCGAGGAAGGGAATCAGGGAAGTGGCCACCGAGACAATTTGGACGGGGGAAACACAAACGTAGTCCACTTGTTCGGGGGAAGTGGTGGAGAATTCCTGCCGATAGCGCACGGGGATAGTTTCGCCCAGGATATAACCATTTTCATCGGTGGCCACGTCTCCCGGTGCGACTCTGAGATCGTCTTCTTCGTCGGCGGTGAGGTATTTAACGGGGAGATCATAGCGTACTCGGCCATTTTCCACCGCATAACAGGGGGTTTCAATAAAACCGTAGTCGTTGACGCGAGCGTAGGTGGCCAGGGAACCGATTAAACCGGCGTTGGGACCTTCTGGGGTTTCCACCGGACAAATGCGACCGTGGTGGGAGGGGTGGATGTCGCGCACGGCAAAACCGGCCCGTTCCCGGGTCAGACCGCCAGGTCCAAGGGCGGAAATGCGGCGTTTATGGGTCAATTCCGCTAGGGGGTTGGTTTGATCCATGAACTGGGAGAGTTGCGAGGAACCAAAGAATTCTTTAATCGCCGCTACTAGGGGTTTCGGGTTGACTAGGGAAGCGGGGGTGAGGTTTTGGGATTCGCTGACGGTCATCCGTTCCCGAATGATTCTTTCTAAGCGGTTTAAACCTACTCGCACTTGGTTTTGGAGCAGTTCACCCACGGAACGGACGCGACGGTTGCCGAGGTGGTCGATGTCGTCGGTGTTGCCGATGTCAAATTCGAGGTTAATTAGGTAGTCGATCGCCGATAAGATGTCGGTGGTGGTGAGAACGCGCTGGTTATCGGGGACGTTGAGGCGTAGTTTTTTGTTGAGTTTATAACGACCAACGCGCCCGAGATCGTAGCGTTTATTGTCAAAAAAGCGCGATTCGAGTAGTTGTTGTCCGCCGGTGACGGTGGGGGGTTCCCCGGGGCGTAGTTTGCGGTACAGGTCGAGGAGTGCCTCTTCTTCGGTGGGATTGCCTTCTTTGTCGAGGGTTTTTTGGTAAAATTCGGGATGGCGTAGGGAGTCAAAGATTTCGTTATCGCTCAATCCGATCGCTTTCAGGAGAACTTGGGCGGATAATTTGCGGGTTTTGTCGATTCTGACCCAGACTAAGCCGTTTTTGTCGGTTTCAAATTTTAACCAAGCTCCTCGGTTGGGAATCAGGGAAGCGGAGTAGGTACGGCGACCGTTTTTGTCGATTTCGGCTTTGTAGTAAACACCGGGGGAACGGACGATCTGATTGACGATGACTCGTTCGGCCCCGTTAATGATAAAGGTTCCCCGTTCGGTCATCAGGGGTAAATCGCCGATAAACACTTCCTGTTCGATGTTTTCTCCCGTTTCTTTGTTGATTAGACGGGTAGGAACGTACATCTGAACGGAATAGGTGCTATCACGTCGTTTGGCTTCATCGACGTTGTATTTCGGTTCTTTGAGTCTGTAGTCCTGGCCGAGGAAATGTAGTTCTAATTTACCTGTATAGTCGCTGATGGGGGAAAAGCTGTTCAGTTCCTCGATTAGTCCTTCTTCCAAAAACCACCGAAAACTGGAGTGTTGGATTTCGATGAGGTCGGGTAAGAGGTTAAAGGTAAGATTGTTCATTATGGTTACAAGGGCTGATGACACGATAGCGACGGTCGGATATCAGTGAGCGGTGAGGGGATGGGTGATGGGGGAGTAGGGGAACACCGGAGAATAAATAAAAGCTTTCTCCTGACTCCTGACTCCTTTCTCCTGTCTAATAAACTATGTTTTTTAACTGGGGAGTTGAAATAATTTGCGGGCGTTGTGGGTGGTTTGTTCGGCTAGGGTTTCGACCGGATAGCCGCGCAGACGGGCGACGGTTTCGGCTACATGGAAGACGAAAGAGGGTTCACAAGGTTTACCGCGGTGGGGATTGGGTGAGAGAAAGGGGCAATCGGTTTCGATCAGTAGGCGATCGCTGGGGACAATTTGGGCGGCAGCTTGCACGGTTTTACTGTTTTTGAAGGTGACAATGCCGCTAAAGCTGATGTAAAAACCCAAATCTAAAAACCATTGAGTTTCTTCGGGGTTGCCAGTCCAGCAGTGCATCACGCCGCGAATTTTGCCCACTTGTTGCCGAAAGGCACTGATTTCCTCCCGCATTTCCTTAGCCGCATCTCGACAATGGATAATCACGGGTTTATCGAGACGATGGGCGATTTCCAATTGCGTCCAAAACACCCGTTTTTGCTGCTCTTGGTTATCCGCTTTATAGAAGTCTAACCCCATTTCCCCGATCGCCACGACGCGCCGATCAGATCGGGCTAGGGATTCGATCTGCTCGGCACTATTATCTCGCCATTTTTGGGCATCTAGGGGATGTAAACCGACGGCGAAGGAAATTTCCTCAAATTGATCAGCAATGGCTTTAATCGCCGCAAATTCCTCTGGTTCAACACAGGAGTGAACCAGATGAACGACTCCCACACTTCGCCAACGTTCGGAGATAGCGGGCAAGTCGGCTTGCAAAACGTCAAAGTTCAGATGAACGTGCGTATCTATTAATTGCATCGACCCCCGATCGCTTGTTGCGTCTGTCCTGATTACAGCTTACTTGTTCCTTAGGAAGCTTGGCTAACTTTTTGCAAAGCTTTGGCTAAACCGGCTTTTTTTCTAGCACCGTTGTTCCGGTGCAAGACGTTGCGCTTGACGGCTTTATCGATTTTACTGTAAGCTTCTGATAGAGCTTGTTGGGCGCTTTCTAACCCTTCTGGGCTGGGGTTGGCTCCGTAGGCCGAGACAGCGACAAGACATTTTTTGATCAGGGTTCTTACGGCTGACTTGTACGCTTTGTTGCGTAGTCGATTTCTTTCGGAGATTTGGACTCGTTTGAGTGCAGACTTTGTATTAGCCACAGTCGTTTCTTGTTCTCAATACTGGTATGGTTGATCGGGACACAGACAAACCATCATAACAGATTTGTGCTATTTGTGGCAAGAGTTTTCCCGACAAGAAGAGATATTTTCAGGATTTGGACTCCACAGATGGGAAAGGATTAAGGGTTAAAGGGACTGCCAAACCTGAATTCAGGTTCAGGGAATCTTGTCAAGACTGTCCCGATAACTAATCGCCAAACTTGTCATGAGGGGCTAAAGTGTGCTATAAGCAGTCAGACCCTGCCCTGGTCTTTATTCTTCCCGATTAGGTAAATTACTGATGACTGAAGCTAAACGCGCCCTAATT
>VYLM01000028.1_pt1 | contig 34719 bp, 27 predicted proteins | sample 5109491 | NCBI WGS metagenome assembly VYLM01 (sample SAMN12291813, study PRJNA351875) | freshwater metagenome | isolation source: freshwater lake | place: USA: Michigan, MSU3 lake | collected 2011-08-06 | reverse complement strand
CCAGAACAGAGTAAATCTGTTAAGGCAGGTGCGAAAAATCCTTCGGGAAAGAAGCAGAAACCCAAATCGTGAGGTTTGGGAATCACCGTCCGTTTACGGCGGTGAGGATGTCAAAGCGGGCAATCCACCTACTGATGAGATTCTGGCATCGTGGTTTTGGTATTATCTCCATCGGAGAATAAATCATCGCTAAATAGATCATCAAGGGGAAATTCTTCCTCAGAAGGCGGGGATTCTAGATCGCCCACTCCTTCATCATCCCACATACTGAAGAAATCTAGTTCCTCTTGGTAACTCGGAACAGAAGCAACATTTTGGCGGTTAGATTCAACTTTAGGGGTTTCTTCAGCAAAAGGATCGAATAATTCTGGGCTATTGCTGTCAGTAATATCGGCAAATAAGTCATCTAGAGAATTTGGGGCAGCGGCGAATTTTTCTGAGTCGGTGGCTAATAAATCAGGGAAACCCGTGTCACTGCCAACGGTTTCTTGACTGTAGCTCTGATCGTAATTACCCGATAATTCTTCTAGGCTACCGATCATTCTAGTTTCTTCCTCTTCGTCAAACATCTCCATCTCAGGAGTGAATTCCGCTGCCAAATCTAGATTTTCTTCAGTGATAAAACCATCAAAAGTATTGATTTCACTGACGAATTCTGGTTCAGAAACTGTGGCTTCTAGCAGCGTTTCGGGAGCAAATTCTGGCTCCAATCCTAGGGTTTCTTCGGTGATAAAACCATCAAAAGGATTGATTTCTTCCCCAGGTTGGATTGTTTGGGTGTCGTTTTGTAGTTCTAACAGTTGGCTTTGATAACTCTGTTCTAGTTGTTGAATTTGCCACTGATAGCCCTTTTCTAATTCTAGAATCTGCGCCTGTTGACTTTGACGCAGGGCTTCCATTTCTGCTTGCTTGCCGTCGATAATCTCTCGAATTTGACTTTGATAGCTTTGGCGCAATTCCTCGATTTTAGTCTCGTATTCCTGTTCAAGTTCCTGAATTTGGGTTTTATAGGCAACTTCCATGGCTTGAACTGGATTTGCGCCGGCTACCTCTTGTAAACGTCCTTGGCTGTCTTCTAACTCTTTTTGTAATTTAGCCACTTCTTCTCTATAGGCGGCTTCGATATTTCCCATCCGTTCTTGGGAGAGTTCGAGTCGTTTTAACTCTCCTTTGGTATCTTCTAACTCCGCTTCGGTTTTACCTAAATCCGCCCGAATTTTACCCTGTTTTTGCCGTGCTTCCCTGATTTTTCCCTCTTGCAGGGCATATAAAGCCCCACCCCCGATCGCACCTCCACCGACAAAACCGATTAAAATATCGACGATACTCATTATGGGATTCCTCCTCTAGGAAAATTTACTTGTAATCCGCCGCTCTCTATGCCGATTGCTTTTGATTGTGGCAGCAATTATCAAAAAAAGAAAGAAAATATTAAGTTTTTTCTCGGCAAATATGGTGAGGTACAAAGTCTCTGGTTTTAGGGATTCGGTTGTCGATGCTCGATCCTGTCACACCGCATCGGTGTTTGGCAAGACATTTCACTGAGGCTGCATTTCCCGATAAGCTTGATAAACGCCGCGCACGTTGTACCAATTGAGAAAAATGCGGGCAATTTCTAGGGCTAATTGCGGTTTACCTCGATCGATTAACCATTGTAACAGCGGGGAGAGGCTGCGTTCATTCAGGGTTCCGCCTAGGGAAAGTAAACCCCACAAAAGTCGGTGAATCCAAGTCATTTGAATCATCATCCGCACTTCCCAGGTGGGATGTTTTTGATAAAAAAGCACTCCCATTCGTCCCCGTTGAATTTCCTTATCGATGAGATTGGGAATTTGAGCGAGATTAAAGGGGGGATGCCAATGATAACCGACCGCTTCAGGACATTTAATTAATTTTAGTCCCAATTGCTTCAATCTCACCCCTAATTCCAAGTCTTCCCAACCGTAGAGTTGAAACTGAGTATCAAATAATCCCGCCGCTAATAACCATTTTTTCGCGATCGCCACGTTGCCAGTGGCAAAATAGGCGGCGGAGAAATCGGTGATTTTATAGGGTTCACTGCTGGGATGCTCGAAGTTACAGGTATTAATGACGCTGCCGTAGGTAAATAAGCGATCACTGCCGAGACTTGCTGCCCCGGCGGTTAAAGCGTCGGCGTGAGCTTGCAAAAAATTTTCTGTCACTACCAGATCGCTATCGATAAAAATAATCGTATCACCACGAGCTTTTTCTACCCCCAGATTCCTAGCGATCGCCGGTCCGCCGTGATCCTGTTGCCACAGTTGCAGGTGGGGTAAATTAGCCTTTTGAGTTTCTAGCCAAGCGATCGTCCCATCGGTAGAGCCATCATCGACAAGGACTATTTCGTAGTTTTCCACCTTATTATCGGTTAAACGCTGATTTTCTAGGGCGAGTAAACATTTTTTTAAGATTGCTTGGCGATTGTAGGTAGGGATGACAACACTGATCAGCACGGGCATTCGGGGGTCAAGATTATCGTTTTAGCTTACCAAATAACCTCGGTTCCTTGATTAGACTTCCCGCAAAAATCCACAATCTTTAATTCAGGATTCAGGAGACAGGATTCAGGAGACAGGATTCAGGAGATTATTTTTATTTATTCTCCCCATTTCCCCACACCCCACACCCCACACCCTACACCCCACACTCTATGTAAGGAACTCCGGGAGGAGGATTAAGGTCAACTGGGAACATTGATTTTAAAAAATCGGTGATCGTGTTATCCTCTGAGTGTGTTGTGTGAGGAAAGGAATCGGCCATGGTAGCGTCTCTATCGTATCAAAATGGGCAAAAAGCTCGATCGCATCCCCTGTTATCCTTAGGGGGTTTGATCGAATTACCGTCATCACCCCTGTTCGGCACGGACGGAATTCGCGGTCAAGTGGGAGAATTATTAACTGCCCCCCTAGCGCTACAAATCGGATTTTGGGCGGGACAGGTCTTAAAAAATCAAGCTGGTGTCACCAAACCGGTAATTATTGGTCAAGATTCGCGTAATTCCAGTGATATGTTAGCCAATGCTATCACTGCGGGTTTAACTTGGGCGGGAATAGAAGTCTGGCAACTGGGATTATGTCCTACCCCCTGCGTCGCCTATTTAACCAGAGAAAGCGAAGCGATGGGGGGGATCATGATTTCTGCCAGTCATAATCCTCCTGAAGATAACGGCATTAAATTTTTTGACGGCAGCGGTTTAAAATTGTCTGGCAGTTTAGCGGCACAGATAGAAGCGGGTTTAAGGGGCAATTTAGAATTAGCAGATAAACCAGAAAATTGGGGAAAAGCGACTTTTTGTCCCGAATTAATCCAAAAATATTATCAAGCTGTCATTGATTCCGTCGGGACGGATATTAACCTATCGGGATTAAAAATAGTTTTAGATCTAGCTTGGGGGGCAGCCGTTAACCTAGCACCTTTAGTATTCCAAACCTTGGGGGCGGAAGTTATCTGCCTACACGAGCGAGCTGATGGCGATCGCATTAACGTTAATTGTGGTTCTACCCATTTAGAAAGCTTACAGGCTGCGGTGATTAATCAGCAAGCGGATTTAGGGTTTGCCTTCGATGGCGATGCTGATCGGGTAATGGCCGTGGATAGTCAGGGTAGAGTAGTAGATGGCGATTATATCCTCTATTTTTGGGGTCGTTCCCTCCTAGAAGCCGGACAGCTACCGGATGGGTTATTAGTAGCAACGGTGATGGCTAATTTAGGCTTTGAACGCGCTTGGCAAAAACTGGGGGGTCAATTCTTGCGGACTGCCGTGGGTGATCAGCACGTTCAGGCGCAAATGTGGGAAACTGGGGCCATGCTAGGGGGCGAACAATCCGGCCATATTCTCTGCCATCATTACGGAGTTTCTGGGGATGGAATGCAAACCGCCCTACATTTAGCGGTTTTAGTGCAGAAATCGAGGGTTTCCTTGGCTAATTTAGTCGATCATAGCTTTGTCACCTATCCGCAGATTTTACGCAATGTGCGGGTGGAAGATAGAGAAGTGCGACGTAATTGGCAGCAATGTGAACCTTTGCGACGGGAAATCTGCCAAGCTGAGACAGCCATGGCAGAAAAAGGCCGAATTTTGGTGCGAGCTTCCGGGACAGAACCGTTAATTCGGGTAATGGTGGAGGCAGAAACCCTCGAATTAGCCAGTTTTTGGACAGAAAGGCTAGTGGAAGCGGTGCGAAGCTATCTTTTGTAGTCGATCGAGGGGAACAGGGATTATAATGCCCTTAGCCTAGCCTAGCAAGGGATAATTATGACTGGACTAAGTATCGATCGCCAGAAAAAAAAGAATAAACAAGGGGAAACAAAAGCCGATAGTCGCCCGCCTAACATCAAGGAGAAACTTGCCCTGAAAAAAGAAGAAAGGCAAAGGAAACAAAAGTTAACAGGGTTGATTGTTTTTGCCATTTGTGTAGCAATTTTGATCGGATTACCCCTCAGCTTATTGTTTGATCCCAAGATAGGAGCTGTAGTAAGTTTAGCCTTAATTTTAGGAGTTTTCTCCTTTAGCTATCCTCGTACGGCTCTTTGGACATTTATTATCTATGTCCCCTTCACTGGCACTATCGTCTATTGGTTGGGGGGTATTCCAATCCTCCAGCTAAGTAAAGATATCTTTTATCTACCCGCTTTAATCGCCTTAGTCTTAGAATGTCGAAAAAAGCGATTACCGATTATTGTCCCGAAACAATTGGGTACAACCCTATTATTAATCTTTGTTTTCTGTGTAGTCTGTCTATTAGCCGTCAATTTACAGAGACAATTTCTGCCTACTTGCGATTCCGTGGCTGGGATGAGTATCTTTAGGGATGGCCGTTTGGTCGGACTTCCCTGTCGGGAAAGTGAGACTTTTCTGCAAGGAGTATTAGGGTTTAAAGTTTTGCTAGGTTATGTCCCCTTGATCTTCTGCACTTATTACTTGATCAAAGACAAACCCACCCTATTATTTTTTAGTCGTCTTTTAGTGACTTTAGTGATTATTTGTTGTGTACTAGGGCTAACGCAATACTGGATGCTGAAAACCGGTCGTTGTGCAGGAACTAGAGGCTACGTGGGTGATTTACTATTCAAAGCCACCTTAGAGGCAAGGTGTTTGGTTGGTGGGTCATTAATATATAGTCCGGAAGTAAATATGATCCGCCTACCCGGTACTTTTGTTTCTCCCTGGCACTGGGCTTGGTTTTTGGTCTCTAGTGCCGTAATTTGTTATGCCAGTGCCTTTAGTGAAATTTCTCAAAAATGGCGACTAGCAGCCCTAGTGGGTTTAACCCTAGTTCTTATTAATGCAGTGGTCTCCGGGCAAAGATTAGCTTTCTTTGCTGTACCGATGATTGTCGGTCTGATGACAATTCTTACAGGACAAATCGCTAACTTAAAACGATTTTTGCCGATTATTTTTGCCGCCGCTTTACTCCTAGCTATCGGTTTTTCCTTCCTTAACCCCGATTTTGTCCAACAACGCTACGATAGCGCCGTCGCCCGTTGGCAAAACAGTCCCCCCACCGCTTTTATTCAAGAACAGTTAGATTTCGCTATCCGTAATCAGGGCGGTATTTTAGGTCGTGGACTCGGTGTGGCCACATCTTCTGCTAGGTTTTTCGGTTATATTTCTTTCGTGGAAACCTTTCACAGTAAAATTTTATTTGAGTTGGGATACATTGGTTTTGCCTTGTACATGATATTCATGACCCATCTAGTTTATCTGGCCTTCCGCACCTATCTTTCTCTCAAAGATCCCACTCTGCGGGGTTTTGCCGGTAGTTATTGGGTTTTGCTGCTCTTTGTTGCCTATCTTCCCTATTGGTATGCCCTCGATACGGATCCTGTGGGCGTTTATTACTGGATATTTGCGGGCGTAATTTTTAAATTACCCGTGATCGAAAAACAGGAAAAAGAAGCCAAAATTTTGGCGGGAGAAACCGCCACAAAATCCTCCAAAAAGGGCTTAAAATTTAAACGCAAAGGTGTTTCTTTAGCTTAAAATTACTGGTTCTTCCGAACTTACACTGTAGAAAATTCCTCAAGCTCCCTCTCTGCACAGCAAGGCTCTAAAGTTGATAAATATCAATCTAACAAAAACTCAAAGCCTTAGTGTACAAACTTTACAAGCATGAGTTATTGATAGTTTTACATGACAGGTTCGGTAGAGCCAAATTACTATAAGCTATCAGCCCTTTCAGTGATCAGTTATCAGTGATCAGTTATCAGATGTAAGTTTTCATTTATAGCGTTTCCTGTTCGCAAGAGGTACATTGTCGATGGTGAAAAGCTTAATCAGCAAATGTTTAACTGTACCACACAGGTGTAAGAAACGCTATATCAGATGTGAGTTTTTAAGTGTGCGGTATTAAATAGAAGTTTCCTACCGTCTTTTTACTGTTTACTGATTACTGTTTACTGATTACTGTTTACTGATCACTGATTACTGATTACTGATTACTGCTATGAATTTTCCCTCGATTTCTGTCATCATACCCACCTATCGACGCGAAGAGCCTCTTAAAGATACTCTCGATGACCTGCTCAAACAAGATTATCCCGATTTTGAGGTATTGGTTATCGACCAAACCGCTACCCACAGCCCCGAAATACAATCCTATCTAGAAAATCTGGCTAATCAGCACAAAATTAGCTGGTATCGGCTGGATTGGGCGAGTTTACCCGGTGCCAGAAATTATGGAGTCCGTCGCACCCAGGGCGATATCGTTCTTTTTATCGATGATGATGTGCGGCTACCGGATAATTATCTCAAAGCACATGGTGAGAATTTTGTCAAGAACCCTGAGATAGGTGTAGTGGCAGGTCGGGTATTCGATCGCATGAAATTGGGTGACTCCCAAAAAATGGTGACAGATACCAGCAAACCCTACGAAATCGACTTTTTACCCCCCCAAGCCATGGATCCCGGCATTGCTTGGTATTACATCGATCTTGTCCACACCACTAAACCCCAGCAGGTAATCTCGGCCCGGGGCTGTAATATGTCTTTCCGGAAGGATATATTTACGAAATACGGCATTTGGTTCGATGAACGCTTTCGTGGCAGTGCCGTGCGCGAGGAATCGGATTTTTGCTTAAGGTTACGCCAGACTCCCTATCATGTCTGGTACGATCCCACCGCTTATCTGGTTCATTTAGGGGAAGAAACCGGCGGCTGTCATGATATTAGCACTCGTTCTCTGAGTTATCAGACGACTTTTTATCATAATCACTTTCTGATGGCTCTGAAAAATCTCACTCCCGCGCAACAATTGCGACTCTATGCCAAATTATTTGACTGTCACGTTCTTGGCAATCCTCCCTGTAATAAGGGTGGTTCCCCGATTAAAATTCTTTCTAGGGGAATTTTTTATGGTTTAGGTTTTCTGGATGCTCTGAAAACCCAAGTTAAGTCCCTCTGGAATGATGGCCAAATTTATACAAAACTAGATAATCTATGAGAATTTTAGTCGCTAGTCATACATATATAGTTGATCTCAACTGTGAGAAACTGCGCTCCCTGACAAGATTAAATCCTAATATTGAAGTTACTATTGTTGTTCCCCAACGTTGGCAACCGGGAGGAGTCCAAAATAAAATCATTGAAAGTCAACCGAAAATAGCCGATAATTTCCAAGTCATTCCTATCTCTAATTTTAGCCAGAATAACCAAGCTTTATTAACTTTTGGTATTGATATAATTTCTTTATTGCAAAAATTTAGACCAGATATTATTCAAGTGGAACAGGGTTCTAAATCTCTCGGTTATGCACAATTTATTACTCTGAATCGTCTCTTAAATCTCCGGGCTAAAAATGTATTTTTTACTTGGTGGAATCTTCCCTATACTCCTAAATTTCCCATCTCTTGGTTAGAAGCTTATAACCTGAAAAATACCGATGGTTTAATTGCCGGTAATCAGGACGGAGTAGATGTTTTAAAAGAACGGGGTTACAGGGGTAAATACACCGTTTTACCGCAATTAGGCGTGGATGAAGTTCTTTTTTCTCCGGGCAAGCAACCCGATTTAGCCCGATCTTTAGGCATTGAAAGCGATGAATTTGTGATTGGTTTTATCGGTCGTTTTGTGGAAGAAAAAGGCATTCTAACCTTGATTAAAGCTGTAAATAAATTAACAGGTAAGTGGAAGTTATTACTGTTAGGTCGGGGCATCCTGAAAGATAAAATAGTCAGGGAAGCTACAGCCGCAGGAATAAGCGATCGCTTGATGATAGTGGAAAGTGTTCCCCACGATCAAGTAGTTAATTATATTAACCTGATGAACACTTTAGTTTTGCCTTCAGAAATCACCTATCGGGTCAAAACTTTAACGGCCGTCGGTTGGAAAGAACAATTCGGTCATGTTTTAATTGAAGCTATGGCCTGTCAGGTTCCTGTTATTGGTTCCGATTCAGGAGAAATTCCCTTTGTTATTGCTGATACGGGGTTAATTTTTCCCGAAAAAGATGGGGAAGCACTGGCTAAATCTATACAAATTCTCTTAGATAATCCCAGCTTCGCTCAAGAATTAGGCCAGAGAGGTTATCAGAGAGTAATGACCAATTATACTAATAAAGCCCTCGCTCAAAAACAATTGGATTTCTATCAACAATTACTCCCTCGGTGATCGGGTGTGGGGTGTGGGGTGTGGGGAGAAAAAAGCTGATAACTGATAACTGATAACTGATAACTGGTTATGAACCATTCTTGACACCCCCTAGTCTAAAGGGACAAGTAGCTAGGGGTGAGGGGAATGATCGAGGTGATAACCGAGAAACAAACAAGTGTAAGCGATCGAGAGTTAGTTTTAAAATGTCAAAGGGGTGATCGGGGTGCTTTTCGTCACCTTTACCGTCTTTATCAACCAAAAATCCGCTCTACTCTCTATCAACTCTGTGGACAGGAATTCCTAGAGGATTTTGTCCAAGAGGTATTTTTAAGACTGTGGCACGGGTTGCCGAAATTGCGTTCACCTGAATACTTTTCCACTTGGGTTTATCGGATTACTTGCAATGTGGCGATCGATGGTCGGCGACAATTAGCCAAAAGACAAATGAGGATCGCCAAAAGCACTGATCAGGAAAACCCCCTTGATAGCGAATCCCGTCCCCAAGATAGTCCCGATTTGATGCAATTGCATTATGAGGAGGTGGTCCGACAAGGGTTAGAAATTCTCAGTTTAGAACATCGCGCTGTCCTCGTGCTTCACGATCTAGAGGACTTACCCCAAAAGGAAATCGCCGAAATCTTAGAAATTCCCCTCGGTACGGTGAAATCACGTCTTCATTATGCGCGTAAAATCATGGGCCAATTTTTGCAAAAACAAGGAGTTCTCTAATGTCCCCAGAAGATGACAAAGTGGTTAATTTTCTGCGTCGCTATCGTCCATCGCTGCCACCTCGACCGATAGATGAAGAAGAACAGTTAATGCAAATGATTAGGGAAGAAAAGCCAGTAAATTTCCCAAAATTGCCGCCTTTATTGGGGTGGATAACTGGTATTACTGCCTTATCTGTGCTGATTTTTGCTTCCTATCGTTGGTCTCATCCTCATCCACAACTGGTCCAAATTTCTGACGAGCAGTTAGAAGCTTTTTTAGTGGACAGTTGGAACCATAGCATCGCTCCACCGATTGCTGCTTCTAGCGTTTATAGTTCCCCTTGGATGAGCTTAAACGAGCCTCAACTCACCTATTCTACCTATAATCCTTAATTTCTTGGTCAAGATCAATTATGTACTTTTCTACTGTCTCGATTCTCGGCACAACCATGGCTTTAACTCTGGCCGCTAACCTAGTCCCCACTGCCACTGTGCTATCCTATCCCCAAGATGGTCTATTTATTGCTCAAACTAGCTCTCCCCAACCTCCTGAAAATCGTCCCCGTGGGATGGATAATTCTAGAGAAAGACTAATTGAACAATTGAACCTTACCGATGAGCAAAAGTCGAAAGTTGCCGCTATTCGTCAGAAATATCAGGAAAAAACCAAACAGTTGCGAGAAACCCTGAGAAGCAACGAACAAGAATTAAATAGTTTATTATCGAATAATGCCTCCGATCGAGATATTCGTGCTAAACATCAGCAAATCTCTCGGAATCGCCAAGAAATGAGTAACCTGCAATTTGAAAGTTTTTTAGAAATTCGTCAAGTCTTAACTCCCGCTCAAAGAAAGGAATTTTCCCAGTTAATGCAGGAACGTCGCGCTAATTCCCGCAATCGCGGACGACAATAATTCCCATCAGTGCGGATTAAGATCGAGTTTGATGGCGATACATTAGAAAAACGGAAAGGATGGGCAAGTAACCCATCCTCAACTTATCATTTACTAATAAATTATCGTTTCCAAGTGACTTTTGGTAGGATATGATTCATATCTACCCGATTTTTATACTTGGTGGCGAAGTTTAGGAGGGAATCAAGGAGAGAATCGGAGAGATAGTGAGGTTGTAGGCCTAGATCGAGTAATTTTGTGTTTTTAGCGTTAAAATAATGTTCCTCTAACTCGATGCGCGGGTTGTCAAGATTGTTAATCTCCACATTTAACCCTAACGCAGAACCAGCTTTTTTCACCATCAGTGCCAAGTCACCGACGCTAAACAGTTCGGTAAATTGGTTAAAAACGCGGAATTCCCCGGATTGAGCAGGATTGGCGATCGCTAATTCCAAACAACCCACGGTATCGCGGATATCTAAAAATCCTCGCGTTTGACCACCTTTACCGTACACTGTTAGGGGATGACTGATCGCTGCTTGAATACAAAAACGGTTTAAAGCAGTACCAAAAACCCCATCGTAATCAAGACGGTTAATTAACATCTCATCCATTCCCGTTTCTTCGGTGAGGACTCCATAAACCACCCCTTGATTGAGATCTGTGGCTTTTAAACCCCACATCCGACAGGCAAAATGGATATTATGGCTATCGTGGACTTTGCTAAGATGGTACATACTGCCGGGCTGTTTGGGATAGGGTAAAGTATCCTTACGACCGTTATGTTCGATCGTGATGTAGCCTTCTTCAATATCTATATTCGGTGTGCCATACTCACCCATGGTTCCCAGTTTTACTAGGTGCGCTTCGGGAAACTCCTCTTTCATCGCGTAGAGGATGTTTAAATTGCCAACCACGTTGTTAACTTGGGTTAAAACTGCGTGTTCGCGATCGATCATGGAGAAGGGTGCAGATCTCTGTTCTCCGAAGTGAACAATGGTGTCTGGTTGAAACTGTCGCAGGGATTGAATCAGAAAGTCGTAGTTATTAATATCTCCGACAAAAAGATCGATCGATTTTCCCGTCAGATCTTGCCAGCGTTGAATCCGATGAGATATGGGTGCGATCGGTGTTAAGGTATCGCAGCCTAATTGTAAGTCCCAATAGCGACGAACTAAACTATCAAGTATGCCTACTTCGTAACCTCTATTTGATAGATGGAGTGCCGTTGCCCAACCACAATAGCCGTCTCCGCCAATAACCAAAACTCTCATACAATATCTGTAAAGTTTATATACTCGTCTTTGGTAACTCTAGCAGTTTTGTGTCACGCTTTACCAGCTTAATCCCCCCTGAACATAGTGAGGTGTGGGGTGTGGGGTGTAGGGTGTAGGGTGTGGGGTGTAGGGTGTGGGGTGTGGGGTGTGGGGAAATAGGGAGAATCAATAAAGGTAGTCTATTGACAACTGCTCACTGCTCACTGCTCACTGCTCACTGCTCACTGATAACTGATAACTGATAACTGATGAGGGTGTTCTAGAAAACTTGACAAGGGAACGGATTACAGAGAAACTCAGCTTGTAATCGGTGGGCTTTGCTGACGAGAAAACAAAAGCCAAAAATCTAGATAAAAAGCAGTTTTTTCAGTAAATTAGGGACTATCTGCTTTTTTACTTTTTCTTTTTTACTTTTTACTTTATTACTTGATCTTATGCGTTGGCAAGCTCGGCAAAAATCTTCGTTTCCTTTCCTTCCCCTATACGGATTTTTGGCATTTATCGTCGTTTGTCTGATTATTTGGGCAATTTCTCTCTATCCTCGTTCTAATGCTCTGGTGGGGGGTGATTATCTTCCCGCACCTTTTAGGGAGTTTCAACCGGAATGCGCGGACTATGTCCTAGAAGATAGTTCCTTTAAGGATATATCGAGAATTTTTGACTGTAAAACCTATAAAAACATCTCTGATCGAGTGATTCTACCCCTATCTCTCCAAAAAAACGATATTAGTCTCGATAATTGGCCAAATAACTCGACAACAGCGATCGAATTAGCACCCTGGCCAGAAATTCATCCCCGCGCTCAAGAGACAAAAGTACCGATCTTAATGTATCACGACATTTTACCGGAAAAAGAGGTATTCTTTGACGTTACTCCCGCCGAATTAGAGGCACATTTTCAATTTTTGCGGGAAATCGGGGCAACTCCTATCAGTATCGATTGGTTAATTTCCCATCTGCGGACAGGTATTCCCCTTCCCGCTAAACCAGTTTTATTAACTTTTGATGATGGTTATGGGGGACATTACCAGTATGTCTATCCTTTATTGAGAAAATACGGCTATCCTGCTGTTTTCTCGATTTATATCAATAAAATGACTCAAAAAACTGGCAGAACCAGTGTCACTTGGCAACAACTCCGGGAAATGGCCGCCGATCCTCTAGTCCAAATTGTCTCCCATAGCGTCAGTCATCCCCGGGATTTAAGATTATTGTCCGATGCAGATTTGGAGCAAGAAGTCAAGCAATCGAAACAAATCTTAGAAAAAGAATTGGGTATTCCGATTAATTATTTCACCTATCCGGAAGGGAAGGCGGACGATCGAGTGAAGGAATTCGTCAAAAAAGCGGGTTATCGGGCGGCTTTATCGATGAATGACCTCGATGAGCATTTTGCTGGACAATCCCCCAATTTACTCACGATTGGACGCTTTGGGCAATCGCGCACGCGAGAAGTTGTACCGCAAGCTTGGGGGGGTGATCCCTTACCCCGTACCGATGGCGGTTTTAACTTTGCCACCACCATCCAAAAACGGGAAGTGGAATTTCCAACTAATACACTTGTATTAATTAGTGGCGGGATTCCCAAAACCATCCACGCTGATAGTCGCTATCAAGTGGAGGAAATTATCGCCGGTACAGAAGCGATCGCGGCTGTAGATGGCGGTTTTTTCTCTCTCAAGGAATTGGACTCAAATCAGATGATCGGGCCAGTTTTAAGCCAAAATGGTGGCTTTATCCCGGGATATGAGGGAGAAATTGACAAGTTAGAGGGTCGTCCTTTAGTAATCATTACCGATCGATGGGTGCGTTATCTTCCCTTCGATCCTGCCCGTCATAATACCCTAGAAGGAATTGCAGCGGAGGCTAGAAATGATCTCAAGGTTACGGATGCTTTTGTCGCGGCCGCTTGGTTAGTCAAAGATGGACAACCACAATCGCGAGAATCCTTTGGTACACTTTACGGTTTTGATGCCCTGCGTCACCGGGCTTTTTGGGGGATTAATCAGGCAGGACAGCCAGTAATCGGGGTTTCCAGAGACCCGATCGATTCCATGGCTTTGGGAGAATTATTAGTACAGGCAGGCTTTCGGGAGGCGGTGATGTTGGATTCGGGAGCAAGTACCTCCCTCGCTTATCAGGGCCAATCGCAAGTGCATTATACTCCCCGTCCCGTTCCCCACGTTGTCGCTTTATTTCCCCCCACAGAAACCTATATTGTTCCCGTTAGTCATGTGGGGATTCCCTGCGTAATTTTTGCCGATTCCTGTCCTGCGGGGAGTTAGGTTAGCACTATATGATCGAGTTAAACCTTAGCCCAAGATTCTACCATGGAGATCGAACGTCTTAACGCCCTTTCCGATAATTATATTTTCCTCCTCTACGATCGAGCGCAAAAAATCGCGGCCGTGGTGGATCCAGCAGAACCTGAACCGGTTTTCAGGCGATTAGAGGCTTTACAGGTGGATTTAGTCGCTATTTTCAATACCCATCACCACGGCGACCATGTGGGGGCTAATCAGGCTTTAATTAATCGTTATCCCCATCTTTGTGTTTATGGGGGAAAGGAGGATCGCGGTCGCATTCCGGGCCAGCAGCTGTTTTTAGAGGAGGGGGACCGGGTGGAATTTGCCGGTCGCCGGGCCGAGGTTTTCTTTGTCCCCGGCCACACTCGCGCTCATATTGCCTATTATTTTCCCCCGGTTAACCCCGGAGATTACGGCGAGTTATTCTGTGGTGATACCCTGTTTTCTGCGGGTTGTGGTCGTTTATTTGAGGGAACACCGGGGCAAATGGTGGCTTCTTTAACTAAATTGCGATCGCTGCCTGACCAGACCAGGGTTTGGTGCGCTCACGAATATACGTTAAATAATTTAAAGTTTGCCTTGACAGTTGACCCTAATAATGCTGCTCTGCAACAGCGTTATCGGGAAGTGGAGAAAAATCGCGCTGAAGATATTCCCACGATTCCGGCAATTTTGGGGACGGAAAAGCTGACTAATCCTTTTTTGCGTTGGGATAGTCCCGCTTTGGCCATGACCATGGATAGCAGCGAACCAGTACAAGTGTTTGCACGGCTGCGGGGCAAAAAAGATAATTTTTAAGTAGTGGCTAAGTAGGTAGGTGTTAAAAACTGTCAAATCCCCCCTTATTAAGGGGGGTAGGGGGGATATCCCCTTATTAAGGGGGGCAGGGTGTGGGGTGTGGGGTGTGGGGTGTAGGGTGTAGGGTTGATTCATGAATCAACCCTACTAAGGGGTAGGGGGGATCAAAGGCAAAATCTATCTCTACAAGCTCAAGGGTTGCGGATCTAACTTCAAATCGGCAAGACTGACCTCACCGTGACCATTTACCGCCACCTCTAGGGGCAAATTGCCGTGATAAGCTTGGATTAACAGGGTTTTTAAGTCCTCGATCAGGGGATAACGGGGATTGGCTCCGGTACACTGATCATCGAAAGCTTGTTCGGCTAAATGGTCTAATTTGGCCATAAATTCGGCTTCACTTTCGGGAATTACCTCTTTGATACTGGCCGGAATACCGATTTCCCGTTTTAAACATTCGATCGCTAATACTAATCTTTCCACACTTTCGGTCTCGCTTTCTCCCCCCAATCCCAGGGAATGAGCGATCCTGGCATAGCGCCACTTCACGTTAGGATATTTGTACTGAGAGAAGGTCGCCTGTTTAAAGGGGGCATCGGTGGCATTATAGAGGATGACGTGGGAAATCATCAAGGCATTGGCCAGACCGTGGGGAATGTGGAAAATTGCCCCCAATTGGTGAGCCATGGAGTGACAGATGCCTAAAAAGCCATTAGCGAAGGCCATTCCTGCCATTGTCGCCGCATAATGGACTTTTTCCCGCGCTTTCGGGTCTTTAGCTCCGTTATGATAGGAACTGGGCAAGTATTTAAACAGCAGTCGGATGGCATCTTGAGCAAGAGCGTTAGTATATTCTGAGGCTAAAACCGAGACGTAGGCCTCAAGAGCGTGAGTTAAAGCGTCAATTCCGCCGTAGGCTGTTAATTTTTTCGGCATATTCAGCACTAATTCCGGATCAACGATGGCCATGCTGGGAGTTAGGGCATAATCTGCCAGAGGATACTTAATATTATTACGGCGATCGGTGACGACGGCGAAGGGAGTCACTTCCGATCCTGTTCCCGAAGTGGTGGGAATACACACCATCAGAGCTTTTTCGCCTAAAGGGGGCAATTCATAGACTCGTTTGCGGATATCCATAAAACGCATGGCCAAGCTCTCGAATTCTATCTCTGGATGCTCGTAGAGTAGCCACATGATTTTAGCGGCATCCATGGGGGAACCACCACCGATAGCGATAATTACATCGGGATTGAAGGTATTAATGACATTTAAACCCCGTTCGACGGTTTCCAGGGAAGGATCGGGTTCCACATCATAAAAGATATTAACCGTGATGCCGATTTCTTCTAAAATTTCCTGTAAAGGTGCGGTAACTCCTAGGTCGAAAAGAGGTTTATCGGTGACAATAAAGGCCCGTTTTTTGCCGGCTAATTCCCGAATGGCGATCGGTAATGACCCGTATTTAAAATATACTTTTGGTGGTACTCGGAACCAAAGCATATTTTCCCGGCGCTCGGCTACGGTTTTAATATTTAATAGGTGGGTAGGTTCGACGTTTTCGCTGATGGAATTACCGCCCCAAGTGCCACAACCGAGGGTTAAACTAGGATCGAGACGGAAGTTATAGATATCACCAATCGCACCCTGGGAGGAAGGGGTATTAATTAATACCCGGGCCGTTTGTACGTTGTCTTCAAAGCGCTTAATATGTTCCCGATTAGAGGGTGCGGTATAAAGCACGGCCGTATGACCTCGACCGGCAAATAAGACCAGTTTTTCGGCTTTTTTTACCCCATCTTCAAAGTCTTTCGCTCGGTACATGGCTAAAATTGGCGAGAGTTTTTCGTAGGAAAATGGTTCCTCTAAGCCAATATTTTCCACTTCTGCGATTATTAACCTGGTATCTTCAGGAACAGAAATTCCGGCCATGTTGGCTAATTTTTCTACCGGTTGCCCGACGATATCGGGGTTGATATGACCATCTTTTAGGAGAATCCCGACGACTTTTTCCTTTTCTGCGGGGGAAAGAAGATAGGCCCCGCGATCAATAAATTCCTGTCGAACTTCTTCATAGATGCTATCGACAACGATTACCGATTGTTCGGAGGCGCAAATCATGCCGTTATCGAAGGTTTTACTGAGAATAATCGAGGAAACAGCCATTTTTATGTGCGCGGTTTCGTCAATTAAAGCGGGGGTATTGCCGGCACCGACTCCTAGGGAAGGTCTTCCCGAAGAATAGGCCGCTTTTACCATACCGGGACCGCCGGTGGCAAGGATTAAATTAATGCTGGGATGTTGCATTAATGCTTGGGAAAGTTCCACCGATGGCTGATCTATCCAACCAATAATACCAGCCGGTGCGCCCGCTTTCACGGCCGCTTCTAAGACTATTTTGGCCGCCGCGATCGTGCAGTCTTTGGCTCGCGGATGGGGGGAAAAAATGATGCCGTTGCGGGTTTTCAGGGCAATTAGGGCTTTAAAAATGGCTGTGGAGGTGGGATTTGTGGTGGGTACGATCCCCGCTAAAATGCCCACGGGTTCGGCGATTTTTTGCAATCCAAAGGATTTATCTTCTTCGATAATGCCGCAGGTTTTGCTGTGTTTATATTTGTTGTAGATGATTTCTGAGGCAAAATGGTTTTTAATCACTTTATCCTCTATTACCCCCATCTCTGTCTCTTGTACGGCCATTTTAGCCAAGGGAATGCGAGCGTTGTTGGCTGCTAATGCCGCTTTTTTGAAGATAAGATCTACTTGTTCTTGGCTATAGTTGGCAAATTGTTGTTGAGCTTTTTTCACCTGTTGAATCAGTTCTTCTAGCTCTTGTCTATTGGTAACTGTCATAACAATTTTGTAGATAAAATTACGGATTTTATGCTACTATAGCCTTTTTCGCCAAGGGACTCGCCTAATCTTGGGATTTTCTTTATAGTTTCCTAAGCATTGGTATTATAGAATACTAACAATGCTAGGTAATAGGTATGGGGAAGTGGGGAGAAGGAACAAGGGAGAAGGTTTTTAGCGTGCGATTGAGAGTTGCTCATACTATTAAAAACAGATTTACTATCAATACAAATTAGCTTATACTTCCTCTAATTTATAGGATATTTTGGACGCAAGCAGTTCGATAAACTCACTGACAGCAATTCTTATTTTGAAATTAATAGACTAGAAGGTTTCAAGTTCCAGTTTCAATCCCTAATAGGGTTTAAGATTAATTGGAACCTTCGGGGCATTCATCGCGGGTAATTGATAAAATGTTTCAATCCCTAATAGGGTTTAAGATTAATTGGAACCGAGCAAATAAATCAGCTACTTACGCAATTTATCAGTTTCAATCCCTAGTAGGGTTTAAGATTAATTGGAACGGTACAGGAGTCGAACCTGTTATTGAAAGCTTATGAGTTTCAATCCCTAGTAGGGTTTAAGATTAATTGGAACCCTTTAAGGAATTTGTTACCAGTAAGGACTTTTTGAGTTTCAATCCCTAATAGGGTTTAAGATTAATTGGAACTGTTTCGGGAGTGGTAAAATCATAGAAAATTACCATGTTTCAATCCCTAATAGGGTTTAAGATTAATTGGAACAAAAGAGCGTAACGAGAAAGTAGTTTGCAAACAAAGTGTTTCAATCCCTAATAGGGTTTAAGATTAATTGGAACCTTGCTGTCCAAATTTGCTGGCTATTTTCCAAAATTGTTTCAATCCCTAATAGGGTTTAAGATTAATTGGAACTTCCTGAATGCCCATTCATGCTTGATCACGAATGGGTTTCAATCCCTAATAGGGTTTAAGATTAATTGGAACTTGGCTTTCACCCAGTTATCGTTTTCAATTTTACAAAGTTTCAATCCCTAATAGGGTTTAAGATTAATTGGAACCCTTGTTACGATTAACGTAAGGCTTAACCTTACCTGTTTCAATCCCTAATAGGGTTTAAGATTAATTGGAACATCTGATTGCTTGGCCAGTATTCTAGTAAAAAATCGTTTCAATCCCTAATAGGGTTTAAGATTAATTGGAACAAAACATTATAGGAATATAAGTATGGATTTAGCCAGTTTCAATCCCTAATAGGGTTTAAGATTAATTGGAACATGGGCTAGTCCCGTTAGGGTATTCAATCTTTCTCGGTTTCAATCCCTAATAGGGTTTAAGATTAATTGGAACTAGGGATAACTTCCCAAATCTTAAGAATGGTAAACAGTTTCAATCCCTAATAGGGTTTAAGATTAATTGGAACGCTTCGGGGTATCCCTAATAGGGATTAGATAAGAAGTTTCAATCCCTAATAGGGTTTAAGATTAATTGGAACGATTCGCGCAACTTGGTTAGCGTGGCTTGGCTACAAGTTTCAATCCCTAATAGGGTTTAAGATTAATTGGAACCTTGATAATTCCCAGTGGTTTACACCGGGGAAAAATATGTTTCAATCCCTAATAGGGTTTAAGATTAATTGGAACCTTACCCGCAAACATCTCCCCTTCCCACTGGAAGCTGTTTCAATCCCTAATAGGGTTTAAGATTAATTGCTTCGATTTGATCGCCCGTTGTTAACTCGGGTGTAATTGTTTCAATCCCTAATAAGGCTTAAGCTTAATTGCTTCCCATCTTCCTTTAGCCCTTGATGTAAAAGGGTTTCGGGTAAGGATTGCGCCCCATTCGCTAAAATTCAGTTTTCAAGGTTCTGCTCATTCCAAAAAATCAGTCTAGTAAATCCCAGATCGTAAGCTGGTCGGGATTTTCGGGGATTGCGCCCCGTGATTTTTTAGGCTTTCGCTTAGATGCCTTATCAGGTAAGGCTTTTGGTTTATTTTTGCCGTGGCTATCCTCGCACGGCTGAGGTGGGGCGAAAGAAAAAATAAGGGATTGCGAGCCATTCTCGGGCTGAGTGGGGGTGCGATTCCCTTCCTGCTTCATCTGCTTACTAATCGAGTGTTCGGCATTCTCTATCGGCGCATCCCCGATAGACTCTTGATTTGCATCAAGATCAGGCGTAAATTTCCCCTCTAAACCGGGGTATTTTCCAATCATAGAGACGGGAAACTTGTATAAAGAGCCGATGGCTCTCAAAAACTCATCTCGTAAGCCACGAATCAGAATATTTGCGGCGGCATTCTGATCGGCGTGAGCTTCGTAACCACAGCTAACACATTTAAACTTTGATTGTTTAACACGATTAGCTTTATCAATATTACCACAATTGGGACAAGTTTGTGAAGTATGTTTAGGATTAACTCGGATTATTTTTCTGCCACGTTCGTTAGCTTTATTTTCAATAAATGTGCGAAGTTGACCAATAGCATTATCAAGTAATGCCTTATTTAATCCAGACTTTCTTTTTTTGCCATTTTGTTTATAGCCATCGCCGTCTTCTCTTTCTTTAGGTTTTGCGGCGGCTGTCATGTTTTTTAGTTTTAAATCTTCTAAAATAACTGATTGATATTCGCTGGTTATTTTATGGGCTAATTGAGCATTTCTCCCTTTTCGCTGACGAGCAATTTTCTCGTGAACACGAGCAAGTTTAGCGTAGGTTTTACGCTGATTATTAGAGCCATCTTTTTGTCTAGAAGCTTGACGCTGTAATCGGTTAAGTCGCTTTTTCTGAATTTTTGCGTAGCGTTTAGCTTCTGATTGTCTTCCTAAATCATCGGTAAATATTGCCACAGCACCCATATCTAAACCAACACATTTATCGGATTCTTTATAGATCGTGTCGTCGGTTTCAACGGTTAACTGTAGATAATATCCCGTCGCTTTACGAGTAATTTTAGCCATTCGGGGAGCTTTCCCTTGCAATCGATCGAGTCCCCGTACTTTTAATAATCCTATCTTTGAGGAAACGATAACCCCGTTAGATTTAATTTTTATAGTTTCAGGTTGACCATTAACAAGAGTCTCCACTTTATCCCGTCTTCCTTTGAATCTGGGAATCCCCCGAATGCCTTTTTTAGCGGCATCATAAGCGGGTTTAATCACACTTTTAAAAAAGCCTTTTTTAAACTCTGTCTCAATTTCACCGATAAATTTTGCCGTATTTTCTCGAAAGTAAAAAGCAAGTTTCTTTCTGTTGAGATAATTAACAGCATCCTTGTCAATATTTTCGGCGTTCATAAAACGACGAATAGGAATAGCATTTAAAGGAGTGTATTCTTTTCCGTTACTTGTCTTTTTAAAATAGGCGATTTTACAGCAAGGATTGCCGATTAAAAGCTTTTTCTCTTTATCTTTAAGGGTTTTAAACTCTTTTTCGTCGTAATCCCCAGAATAACTTAACCCCCATATTTCAGGGCTAAACTCATCAAATTTATGTTTTTTGCGATAATATCTTTGTTTTGATTCTTCCTTAAGTGCGATCGAAAGATTCCAGAGTAACTTACACGCAGCCAAAGACTGATCAATTTTGCTGACCTGTTCTTCGGTGGGATGAATTTTAAACTCTAGGACTTTCATGTTAGGCTCAAAAATCAAATACTTTTATACTAGCTTTAGTTTAGAGCTATGTCAAATAACAAATTCTGCATTCTAAGGGCAAGGCCTATGAACGAGTTAAAAATGCTTGAAAACTATTTCCAGAAGACGAAAAGGACTAAAACCGACGTTGAGGGCGGCGATCGGTATGTAATCAGATTCATCCATAACTATCTTTTATCTTTAGAAATTCTGCGAGTCATCCCCATTCCCATGGTGGTTTTCCGTCCCACTCCCGCATAGAGGGCAAAATCCGCCAGTGCATTAATCGCTTTAATCTTTGCGGGTTCCACCTCTCCCAAAAGACGATAGTGAATCTCGCCCACACAACCGATCGACTGGTTTTTATAGGCTTCATCGGCTAATTTCGTTTGAATATCGAAGAAACTGGGGAAAATTGACTCTAGGGCAATAGAATCGAAGGGGATAGCGCTATAGCGATTCCAACGACCGAGAAGGCTATTAAACACCAGTTCCCGCGTCGGTAAGGCACTATCGAATTTTCCCTGCCGGAAGGTGACGGGGGTGGCGAAAAGGAAATCAAATTCCCGATTCGTTTCCGAGGCGTTTTCATACAGGTCTTGATAAGTACAAGAGTTCGCCCAGGGTTGAACCGATTGCGGGGTGGCGAGGACGCTAGTGATAACCAGATCGGCGGAACCGAGATGCCAGGGGTGTTTTGGATTGAGATTCAACCAGAGCGAGGTTAATTTACCGAATAATCGGTCATCGAGCAGAGAAATCCGCCACCAGCAGGGAGTTTCGGGGGCGATTGGCCGTTCGTGTCGCCACTGCGGGGAATTTATTGTTATTTTCCCCCGCGATTGAATCTGTAGTGGCGATAAGGTGAAGGCTTTATCTGCCTCGGCTGTGTGTAGAATTTTCCCTAATTCCTGATCAACACTACTGACAAGGGTAAGGAATAGCGCGTGAAGGTGTCGTCCGGTGAGAAAATTCGGATAGATCGGCGATCGGGGGGTGAGATTGAGAACGAGACTGTAGGGCATTAACTTAATCGGGCCTTGGCGAAAATTTGTCTGGGAGTTAGGGTTAAATCGGGGAGGAGAATATCGCTAATTTCGTCATCGCCTTTTTTAATCGCTGGGGGTGCGTCGGGATAGAAAATCGTGATCTGTTTGGCCCGGGGATCGACGATCCAGACGCGACTGACTCCCGCTTTTAGGTAGTCCACGGCTTTTTCGCTCAGGCTGCTGAAGGATTGTTCAGGAGAAATAATTTCGATGACTAATTCCGGGGGAACGGGACAAGCTTCATCGGTGAGGGGAATATCTCCTAACCTTTCTAGGGAAATGTAGAGAAGATCAGGAACGGGACACCAATCTCGACCGTTTTTGCTTAGAATAATTGCCCATTCGATTCCCACTTCTCCCCGTCCTTGATTCCAGCGATCGAGTACGAGAAATAAAGCACCAGTTAAACGAGAATGAAAGAATTTCGGTGACATTTTTGGGATCGCTTCTCCATCGACTAATTCATAGGTAATATCGCCCTCGGGATCGGTTAGCGAGAGAAATTCTGGTAAAGTGAGGGGTTTAGAAGATATAAGAGTCATGGTCAATTTTCAACCGAAGTGATAGGACAATCGAGCAGGAATTTTCAGATCGGGGCGATCGCTTATAACGAGACTGTAGGGCATTAACTTAATCGGGCCTTGGCAAAAATTTGTCTGGGGGTTAGGGTTAAATCGGGGAGGAGAATATCGCTCATCTCGTCATCGCCTTTTTTAATCGCCGGGGGTGCGTCGGGATAGAAAATTGTGATCTGCTTGGCCCGGGGATCGACGATCCAGACGCGACTGACTCCCGCTTTTAGGTAGTCCACGGCTTTTTCGCTCAGGCTGCTGAAGGATTGTTCCGGAGAAATAATTTCGATGACTAATTCCGGGGGAACGGGACAAGCTTCATCGGTGAGGGGAATATCTCCTAACCTTTCTAGGGAAATGTAGAGAAGATCGGGAACGGGACACCAATCTCGATCGTTTTTGCTTAGAATAATTGCCCATTCGATTCCCACTTCTCCCCGTCCTTGATTCCAGCGATCGAGTATAGAAGATAAAGCCAGAGTTAAACGAGAATGAAAGAATTTCGGTGACATTTTTGGGATCGCTTCTCCATCGACTAATTCATAGGTAATATCGCCATCGGGAGCGGTTAGCGAGAGAAATTCTGGTAAAGTGAGGGATTTAGAAGATATAAGAGTCATGGTCAATTTTCAACCGAAGTGATAGGACAATCGAGCGGGAATTTTGAGATCGGGACGATCGCTTATTTGGTAATATTCCCCGCGCATTCTTACATTACGAATCAAACTAACGGGAGGCATATTAATCACGTCGTAGCCAATCACCTGATGGGTAAACATAACATCGAGAGGATTTAAAGGATAGGGATAGATAAATAAATCCTCTTTTTGTTTTGATAGGGAAAGTTCTGTCAGTTTTACTTCCGCTTTACTCATCCATTTTCCCAAACGAATCCATTTAGGAAGTTGTAGGGGGTGATGGGAAATGATAAAACATTCAAAAACACTTTCGGGAGCGATTTCTTTGGCTCTGCCAAAACTGGGAATATTTTTCTGGGTTTTTTCCATCTCCACATGATAGTTATTATTGGCATATTTCCAAGTATTGAGAACCGCCGTATGAACGATCGCCCGTGCGGGAGTGACATAAATTTTCTCTTCGTTAAGAGGATTTAAATGTTCTTGGTACTGTGGAATCTGTTCGGAACAGAAGTAACGATAACTATCGCTATTTACCAATCCCAAAGCATAACAGAGCGCGTAATTATGAATTACGGGTTCGCTTTCGTAGAGTCTGCCGATTTCACGGGTTGCGTAATAAAGACTATCGTGCAGTTCTAATTGACAGGAATAAATATGTACCATAACTCTTTAAAAATTGCGAGGATATAGGGTGAGAAATTACTCACCCTACTGAAATTTACGGTTTTTTAGCGGCTGGCTTTTTCTCGGCGATATGTTTCTTAGCGTAGTCTTTCGCTTCTTTATCTGCTTGTTTCAAGATCGATAAAATTCCTGCTTCCGTACCTGTGAGAGTTTTCACCTCAGTTAATAAAGGTTGAAAATTTTCCCCGACAAAATCGGTATGAACGATAAATTCTTCCGCCATTAATGCTTGTATTGCTTCGGTGGCTTTTTCCATAACTAAATCCTCGTCTAAGGGATCGATCGATTGTAATACCTCATCGGGAAGGCGATCATATATTGCCTGTGTCCAGCGCAAATTACTAACAATTTCCCCATCAGCAAAAATAACACCGATAAGCTCATTTCTTACCCGTCCCGTCCGGGTGGTTTGTGCGCCGTAGTGACGGGTACGCAGGATGTTATTAAAAACGTAGAGAAAACTCGCTTCTGTCGGATCTTTTAGGGTGACAATACTAGGGAAAAACACCTGCGGACGGATGTGATCCTGCTGGTTAATCCTGCTAGTAACTTCTCCTACTTTTGTGTCATTTTCTCCCTTTGATGCCATAGTACCATTCTCGTAGGGAGCGTTTAAAGTAAAACTTTCATGGGATTCATCAAAGGGTGTGATCGAAAAAGCCGTATCTACTACTACTTTCGATTTTTCTGAACCCGAATCACCGATGGCAAAACCATAAATAATACAGTCGGGGTTATTCATGGCAAATTTTACATTGTACTCACATTCTTCGGCGGTAATTAATTTGTAGTTTCTGAGTAATTCTCGACCGACTAAACGTTCTGGAGTTGACTGTTTCCGTTTAAACATCGATAAACGACTAATCGTTTTTTTGCTATCAATTCCCGCACGAACACGAGCTTTATTTAGCTCTCCATCTGTTTGAAATAAAGGATAAGATTCTGTGACTCTAATCGTCAAAAAGTGAACGTATTTTCCCATCGGTTTGTAGGGAATCTCGCTATGAAATAATTTAGCGTCAACAGATTTAAGAAAGGTCATAAGTTTGCTCCTAATATAGAAAAAGTGGACATTTGGATAACAGTTAAAGCTTTTACTCTTCCTCCTCGGAAGAAGAATTTGAAGTATCGAGAGGTTGAACTTGTCTTTGGCGACGTTCTTTATCCATTTCTAAACGATAGAGAAATTCGCAGGTATCCCGGATAATATTTAGTTGACGACCTGCTAATCTGGCTCGATCACTTTCAAAAGACTCCTCGAAAACATTTTTGACAAAGTATTTAGCAAAATCCAAGATTTTTTCTCGCTCTTGATCTCGCTCTTTGATAACGTATCGACCTTCTGCTGTTTGAGAGCGTACTCGATCCATTAGTTTAAATAATCGTGCCGCTACCAAAGAAGTCAAATCATCGCTTATAGCGTTATCCGCTTTAAGAATAACATCCGCCGCTTCATCAATAGGTTTAAGAATAGCATTGGCTTTAATGGGCTTTCCTTTACTAGATTTAGCTCGATAGAATTGACGATACAATTCGGTTAAGTTTTTAGGGTGATTTAAGGGCGATTCTGCTGTCATATCGATAGTTAAATTGGTTCGGTTGGCTTGTACATAGGGATCGAAACAAGGATAAAAATCGTAGAGATACAGAGCGATTCGATTAGCGCTCGGTATATCGGCATCTTTGCCCCGTTTCCACTGTTTAAGGTAATGAAAAACATAGAGAGGACTGGTTTCTAAATTGATAGCGAGTTCCGTTAATTTGCCCCAATTGGGATCATAACCCGTCTTACCCTGCTTCGAGTTTACGTCTAAATGAATAGAATAGGCTGCGGTTAGGGTATTTAAGGGGGCGGAATATTTTTTTCCGTCATTATCTTGCCATGGATTCAAGACTCGATCGAGACGGAATCGATCGCATCGGGTTAAGGACCGGATCGCTTGGGGCGCACTGTCGAGAAATACCGTCTCTTCAAATTCCGCACCGTCGCGATAGGGAGGGATAGGAGACTCAGAAACCACCGTTTTGACATCTAGAATCATCGGGAAAGCTAATCCTAACCATGCCGGCATAACCCAGGATTCCGTATCGGTGGGATCGCGGCCCGGAGGTAGGGCTATAAAATAAAAGGTTAGGGGTTTATCTTCGGGATAGGATAGTTTAAAAGTGCGGTCTTTTTTGCCATCTTCCTCCTCGTTAATTCTTTCCTTTTTCTGCCTTAATTTTTCATCGATCAGGAAACTATCGACACTCTGATAACGGGTTCGATCGAAGTTAGCGACTAGATCCTTATCGACAAAGTGCAACTTTATCGAGCTATCAAAACGAGTTTGAGCGATGTTAGCGTAGGCTTTTTGTAAAAAACTATTGGTTTCGGGAGTAAAATAATAGGTGGGGTAAAAGTACAGATAGCGATATTTGCCCTCCTCGAAACGTTTTCCTACCGCTTGGGTTTGATTCATAAGAATCTGACGCAACATCATTTCCGTTCCCGCGATACTGGAAATATTTCGTTTGGCGTTCGAGCCTGCCAGCATTTGTTTATTGGTATAGACTTGGGGAGTGAAAAGAACCGCCGATTCCATCTGTTCGCTGACACTATAGGGAGAATGGGAGATCGAACAGAGAAGTTGACGGCCGCGACCTTGTTTTTTAGCGGCGTTGTAGTGGTTTAATTCTTTCTGGAAGGTTTCGATCGAGTGGGCCAATTCCCGACCGGGTAACTGCACCACTTGATTAACCCACTCTCGCAAATCCTCCCAACCATCGGGTAAGTTATATCCCGCAACTATGGCCGCGATTTTTGCGGCGAGAAAAGCGATTAAATCTTCTGCAACCGGTCTAATATCCTCGATTCCGGGATGCTGTTTCAGGTATTGTGCCGCTAGATAATACCATTCGTAGGGAACCCCTCCCGTATTGCCTTTCAGTTTGAGTTCTTTTAACGATTCATTAATACGCTTGATCGCTCGGATTTGTGGCAGATAATTTTCTAGATTCCAATAATGCGCGATCTCGCTAATTAAATCTAAATCCGGCGGTGCGGGTAAGTTTTTCTGCAATTTTCGCGCCTGTTCGATTTTTTCCAGGCGATCGCCCCAGATTTTCCGCGTCACCACGTCCCCGAATTCCGCTAGGCGATCGATGCGGATATCATCTTCACAATGAAAATCGTAATCCGTCGGTAAAACGCCCTGTTGTTGAAATTTAATCAGGTTTTCGCCGCGACTTCGGGCCACGGACGCTTTATTATCACCGAGGATGCGAAGGGTGGCGTTGAGGGCAGCGCGCATTAACCCAGCATCGTCGAAAAATTGGCTGTAGTAATCTGCGTATTTCATCCCCTTGCCATCTCGGCCGAATCCCGTTTGTTTACGCTGTAATTCGCCGCTACAGAGGGATTTAATCGTGTCCACCACTCGATTCGGTAAGGTTTCTAGGGACACTTCTGGCGCGTTTTTGGGGGCGATATAGACAACTCCCGTAGGCAAGTAAAGTAAAGGCTGATAGTCTAGTTCTTGATGTGCTTCCATCACCGCGTTATTAAGTACGTTCGTCAGTACCCCGCGGTTTTCGGCGATGCTGTGGTAAGTGAATTTTAGTTCCCCATCGCTGAGGCTGTATAAAAGGTCTTGTAACGGAGCTTTTTCCGCATCGTGGGGGTGTTTAATAATGGATGCGAGGCGATCGGCTAGACAGGCAAGATCGGTTAAACTTTCGAGAGCGCTATTGTTTAAGCGAGTATTTAACCCATCTTCCGAGGTATTTCGATCGGTATCATTCCGACGCTGGGCATTTTTAGCGATGTATATCAAATCATCAAGATATTCAGTCCATTTTTCTGGTTGATCGGAAAATAAAAAGCGATCTAATCCTAATTCGGGAACCAATACTTGAAAAATCTCTCGATGTTCCTCTCGTGATAGTTTGCGGATATCTCGATCGAAGTCCTCGTTAATCTCGATATATTTCGCCGGCATCCCGGGAAAAAGCGAGTAGCGGAATTTCTCGAAATCGTGGAGAATAAACCCCGCGATCGCCAACCTGCGCTCGCATTCCTTTACTACCCGTCGAACGGTAGTATTGAGTTTTTCTAGTCGTTTTTCGATGAGATTAGCGGGAAATAATCCATTAAGTAAATGAGTATTGAGAGATTGATCTCCTGCATTATCCCGTCGAACTTTGCCTTTTCCCTCTAATTCCCGACGGTGATCGATTTCCTCGAAGAAATTTCCTCCTTTTGCCGTTACCCCGATCGCTAATCGGAGTAAATTGGGTAATACCATTTCGGCAAAATCTGCCATAACTCGATCGTCGGGGTTTTCCGCTCGAATCGCCTCCCGTAGGAGTTTTAGGGTTAGCAGTTGGCGAACAGTTTCGACTCGGCGATCGCTTACTGATTCGCTAATTCCTAAATCTTCGCCAGAAAGAGATTCTAAATCAATATCCTCGAACTCAAAATCCAGATCTTTATCTTCAATTTCTGTAGTGTTATCGAATAGATTTAACTGTCCCGTTTCCTCTAATTTTTTTTGTTTTTTAGGCATCTTTCACCTCTAGAGAGTCTAAATAGGGCTTGCTGAATAAATGTGAAATGTAGGCAAGATAGGGGTTTTGTGGCTGTTCTCGCGAAACAGGTGCAATATTTTGAGAGAATCGTGCTTCTAAACCTTGCGTCTTCATCGGCCCGCGTCCTGTAGGGGCGAAGCATTCGGGCAATAACTTATCGGTGAAACCGGAGATTTTCTATCCGAATGCTTCGCCCGTACTTTTTGCCGCAAACCCTAAATAGTCGGTAATTTGTTTGAGATAAAATCGCCTCGTATTGTCTATGCTCTCTGCGCGCTCTAGAACCGAAGAGAATTAATAGTTTTAAATTCGGTATTTTTTCCACAGTCGTGGTTATTCTATTGACTGTATCGATAATTTTCAATTCTTTCGTATTTCTAACCATTTTCTGCCTCCAAGGAATCTAGATATTGAACGATCGAGCGTTGGTAGCGGGGATAATCTCGTAAAATATTAGCGATCGAGGAATGAACGATATCGGGATCAATTTTCTTGTATAGGTGTACGAGTAAGTTTCTTAATTTAATAGACTCGGCCAGTTGAACGGCTAGGTGTTCTTCTAAAATTCCCAGTTCTACGATTTGAAATAATGCGTCGCGAGCATTATTCGGAGACTCGATATCTAAACATTTTAAAATCTGGTAATTGATATCGATGCCAGTTTGAACGATAAGCTGAATTAACCTTTCTATGGCTAATTGACGTTCTCTTAATGTACGATAATCCTCTAAGGTGATCGAACCGTACTCGCTAAGTTCGGCGAGGTATTGATTCATGAGGTTTAATTCGTCTATCGTGATCAGAGGTTGAATAGCATTTACACTCCTTTTTCTCGTAGAGAAATCTCTAGATTATTCCGTAATTGACGGTATAACGCTTTCGATTCTTCAGGATTCATGAGAAATTTTTCTTTAAATCCCTCGAATAGTCCCGTTTCCCGTTCGTATAGAAGTTGACCATCTCGCGCGACATAATGAGCGAGGATCGGCGAACATTCTTTTAAATCAATCACATCAATTTTGTCCTCGGGAATCTCTAAAGCTTGTTCGAGTAGTGTATAAATTTTCAATAGACTCGAAATATCCTTTTGAGCGCTTCTTTCCTCGTATAAAACAGCGAAATCCCAATCGCTATCAGGTTTATGTTCTCCACGCGCTCTAGAACCGAAGAGAATTAATAGTTTTAAATTCGGTAGTTTTTCGACAATAGCCGTAATTTTTTCTACTAGCCTATTCATATTTAGCCCCTATCAAAAAAAATGGCAAGAATCCGATGGATATATCGATCGATGTCCCTAGCGTCTGTCTATGTTTATTATCAAACGCGGAGGAAGCAAAGAGCAACTAAATCCCAGAAAAAGTGTCCGTACACTTTGACTCCCTCATCTCTTGTTTGATAGCTGATCTCGGATTCACTCTAGCGATTTGGGTTCATCCTGTAAGGATGTAGAATTGCAACTCTTTTAGACGTTCTGGAGTCCAATCGGAAACCTATTCCCCGCGCTCGTAAGATTCAAGACAATCTCGCTTTTCTGGGTCGAGATTGCTGATATACGCTCGTTTATCTCGTGTAGAAGGGGAATTATTATCTATGTTGGTCATTTCTCTATGTTTCCACGTCCTGTAAGGGTTATAGCTAATAGCTTTGTACGATGCGGGTAACTAAATCATCCATTTACCGAGCTTTACAGGAAAAAACTGCCGATAAAGTGAAATCGTCTATAATTTGCATTTTATCTAATCCTCTGGATTAAAAAAATTGACTTGACATTCTAAATCAGCATTACGATCCTCTAAATACGGCAAACGATGGAGTAATACATTGACTGATTCCCATAAATCGCTTATTTCGCCCTGATTCTTCTCCTCGCGACGTTCAAGGTGATTGACTCGACGCTCTAGCAAAGATAGAAGGCGAGATAAATAGTACACAAGTTCGGATAATTCTGTTGTTGCTTCAGATGTAATCGGTGGATGGCTTTTTTTCGTGGGTTGCATGGGTGATTCCTCACGTTACTTACCTATCGATTATAGCTCAATAACTAATGGAGTATAGAAAGACAATCTAAAAACCGAAACCAGATTTTGGTACACTTAGTCTGTAGGAAAGTCGCTCTCTCAGTCCTCGAAGGCGATGAGTAATAATGCTTATTAGGTATTGAAACTTTCTCTACTCTATTAGAGAGAAGATCTGCTATCGCTTTCCTGCCATCGCATCCAAGCTGATGTGCAAACCCTATTAGGGATAATACTTCTAACAGATCCACACCTCACCCCCTTTACCTTTGAACCGATGAGCGAGAGTATCCAACAACAAAGCCGATTGACCGATCGCTATAGAATAGGGTGACAGGGGAGAATGAATACTACTCTCGTCACTAATCGGATAAATACCGAAGTGCATCGGCAGTTGTAAGCGTTGGCGAACTGCAGCGACGGGATAGGCAAGAACGAAGCTAACCAGAGCCTGATCCCGTAACTCCCGACTAATTCGATCGAGCCAAGGATTATCCGGTTGCCAAACACCGATTCCCGTCAAAACCTGTACTTTCCACGCGGAGGCGATCTCGCCTAAATCGCCGTCGTAGGTAAAGCGCCAGTTTAACCGTTCCTCTCGATATCCCTTTAAATTCAGAAACGTGAGACAATAATCGAAACGTCTGCGCGCGATCGGTGTTTTCGTGGCCTCGATCTGGCGCTTAAACTCGCCTTTTCTCCACACCTCCACCTCTAGATTACCGAGAATACTGGGTAAATCGTAGGTTTTAAAGCGATCGCCCTCCTCTGGTTCCGTCGAATCGTATAACCCGCATAGTAACGGACTCGACCCGCGAAAACTAGACGCATCCTCGAAAATCGGATTACCGCTTTTCCCCGATAACTCCTTCCATTCGTCGGCCCATCCTTTCACCCGACCGGCGACCCGTTTTAAACTGGTATCGAAAACCTCCTCGCATTCCTGTTGAAACTTCTGGCGACTTTCCCCGTATTGGGATTTGATCTTCGGACTCCCTAAATTCCACCAGAGTTGAAATGATTGTACCGCTCCCCAACGTTGGTAATAACCCTCGAAATTATTGATATGACGGTAATTACTCTTGATGGCCTCCTGTAGCTGAATTCGGTCATACCGTTCCCCGACTTGTAACGGTGCGTCTTTCTTCTCGAATAACCGTTCTAGGAAAAATTTCGGAACCAGAGCGATCGCTGTGAAGTTAGCAAATTTTACCTCTGTTCCCTTTCGATCGTAGCCGCTGTGACGGCCTAAACGGCCGAAACGTTGAATAAAATTTCCCGCATCCGACGACTCAAAAATGAGGAAATTAATCTTGAAGTCCACCCCCACATCGATGGTACTCGTTCCGATCACCAGATCACGATTTAACGATGCCAACTTCTCCCGCGTTCCCGAAAGACCCGTATTTTCCCCCACTGTTAAACCGATAGTCGCCAATAATTCTCGGAAAATCGGCAGCAGACGTTTAACCGAAGCGATCGAATTGAGAATAATCGCGCCCTTGCTGCCGGGGTATCGCTTAAAATAGTCTAAAATTCGCTCTTTATTTTCCTTCAACCAATTTTCCGAAGTTTGAAAACTCGACGGTAAGGGAATAAAAGATAGCTCGATTTCCGAGGTTACTTGTCGCCATCCCTGTTGAGCGAGGGAATTGGCCTCTTCTGGGGTATCGGGAAACTGGTATTTTCCTTCTCTTACTGGGTCGATCGATCGATAGCGAAACCCCGCTTTATCCAATCGTTTTAGTAAACTCTCGTCGGGAGTTGCGGACAAAAACAGGTATCGTTTCCCACGATTGGCCCGTCGGATTAGAAGCATGGTATTGATAATACTGGCGACCTGTGGCGTGCCGAAAACGTGAAATTCATCGAATAGGAAGAGATCGAAATGTTTATCGATCCGGTTCCATAGCTGATCGGGGTTATCGTAGGGGGTTAAATAGGCCCCCCGATGCAGATAATGGAAAATATCGGGGTTAGTTAAGAGAATTTCCGACTGTTTCGATCGAGTCTCTAGAGCGATCGCTTTCGTTTTCCCATCCCGTTCGGCGTACAATTCCAACTCGGGCCCGGTTAAAAGATTGACCCGGGGTTGATCCGTTGGTTGAAATCGTTGAATATATGCCTCGATCTGACCCCGCTGATCCCGCGCTAGTTCGTTGGTTGGGTAGAGTCCCATAATCGGGAAATATCCTTGCAAAGTTCGCAGGTAGGCCGCTAGACTTTTCCCGTCCCCCGTCATGGCCGTATTGAAAATCACATCGATATCGGGATCGTTGAGTGCTTTCCACGTCTCCACCTGATGCCACGATAACCGCCATCCTTGCGGAACCTTGATCCCGTCTGGTATCTCGTCTGCGGGACAGGAATAGACTGGCCTGAGCGTTACTTGATAATTTACCATGAATTTCTGTCCGTAACTCCTTGCTATCTTCCATAATAACCACGATAATAGGGATGGACAAGTACCTTAACAGAAAAAGTGTCCGTACACTTATAAACTATGAGCCGGATAGGACAATCGATCACTTTATCGGTCAGTGAAAAAGAAAAACAGGACCTAGAAATCCTTGCCAGTGAATTCGGGCTATTTTGGGGAGATAAACCGAATATATCGAAGTTAATCAAAGAAATTGCCCGTAATAAGCTTAAAATAGCTCCTAATCACGACTGGAAGCCCGATCGCTTGCAGATGCTCCAACAGGCGATCGATTTTCTCATCGATGCTGGACAAATCCCCATCGCCCTAGAACTAACTAAACTACTATTAGAACGGAGCGAACTGTCGGGACCCTTACGGAAAGAGCTAGAACGCAGCCTCGATAATCCTCCCCCGCCATGGCGGTTAGAACTCGATCGCTCCATTCTCCGACAACAACCGTTTCAGTTATCCTATCAGGATGCCGGCGATCGAATCTGGGAATTCCATCTTTACCATGCCGCTATCAATCGTCACGAGGATCGCTTATATCTCGATTGTTGGTGCGAGGAAACCGAGGGAAATCAAGATATTTCCGAACTACACCATAATTGGAGTTTACGGATCGATCGAATCCCCAGCGATTCCTTAATTACCCCGATCCCTAGGGGCAAATGGCGCAATCAGCTTGATAGTGTGTCGGCCGAGTTTCAGCTATTCGATGGATTAGCTCGATCCTACCGGACTAAAACCGCTATCGATATCGCCGACGAATTGATCTCGAACGATCCCCCCATCCGGCAGATCACCCGACAGATAACGAGTAGCTTCTGGTTTTTCCGCGAGATTCTCCCCTACGGGGAAGATTGCTTGTTGATCTCCCCGGAAAAAGTCCGCAAGCGTTTCTCTGACAAGGTGCAGCGGCTTTATCGACGCTACGAGTCCTGAAAAGACTTTCGTCCTTGCTGAATCAAGATACGATACTAAATGGTGTTTAAAATATAAGAAAGTGGGCGTTGTCAGATCAGAATGGGAAAGATGCAATGCAATCCTTGCTACCCTTCGACCCCTTCGACCCCTTCGACCCCTTCGACTCGGCTCAGGGCAAGTTGGCCCAGGGCAAGTCAAAGTAATTTCAGTTCCGGTGCTGATTCGGATCATCTTTCAATTTGACAACGCCATCTAGAAAATCTATCCAACGTCTATCCTACTGCATTTAATCTTGGTTTTGAGGGTGTTGGGTAACAGCCGCCAACTCAACCGACAAGATCAGCGTACTGCTACCCAGTGCCTTCGGGATTGCACTTAAACCCACAGCTGCAATCAATCTGCATGGTGCGTTCCCCAAAAATCTATTGGTGGAGTAGTAGAAGTTGCATTAGGGAACGCACCCTACGGAGATAGCGATCTGCAAATACTTACCTTATAGTCTAGTTTTCAGTGCATGGTGCGTTCCCCAAAAATCTATTGGTGGAGCAGTAGGAACCACATTAGGGAACGCACCCTACCAGAGCGGCGATCGCATTTTTCCAAATTCGATTTTGAATAAGGCAATTTTATGAATAGAACTCTTGCAAATTAATTATATGTTATAATAATAGGCTAACTAATTTTCCCCAAAAAATTAGTTAATCAGTACATTCGTCCTGAATGAAAACTTGAAGTTTAACTTTTAACTCAAAACTCTTTAGAGCTGCTTTAATTTGGTTATCAAAAC
>VYLM01000027.1_pt1 | contig 35603 bp, 29 predicted proteins | sample 5109491 | NCBI WGS metagenome assembly VYLM01 (sample SAMN12291813, study PRJNA351875) | freshwater metagenome | isolation source: freshwater lake | place: USA: Michigan, MSU3 lake | collected 2011-08-06 | reverse complement strand
AATCGGAGACGGCGTTTTGGTCTGAGATTTAATTTAATCGCTGGCATTTACAACTATGAACTTGCTTTAGGCTATCATCAAGTAGCTGAATAAGACTTTTGCAGGAGGTCTAATGTTCAAAATCCGTGCGTTACGCTGACGCTAACACACCCTACTGGACTGTCTCAGTGCGATAATGCAAGTCCTACTGCTCCACCAATAGATTTTGGGGAACGCACCATGCACATTGATGGAAGTCGTTAGACCGCTTCAATTTTAGGGTAATAGTTGCTAAAGTCCGCTAACTTCACCGGTGAAGCCACCTAGGGAGAGGTTTTTGATCGCTAAAAAATTCTTTCCTCTCCATAAAAACGATAAAATCTCTATTCTGCAAGCATAAAGAGGCTTCAGGCAAATTTAAAGGCACATTTAAGCCCTATAAATCGAATATTTCCAGTTTTTTCAGCTAATAAAGCCATTAATGGCTTGATTTCTTTGCATCTAACCCAAACAGTATAATTTTTTCTCTGATGTATTGTAATTGTATTTTATTTCATATAAAATACAATCTCAGAGAAAATACCTAGCAATCTCCCATAAATAAACAAAGGAGCCGATGACATCGTGATCCCTGATCCTAGATCCTCAAAACCGAAAACCCTCTTACCCTTTATTTCTCTAGCTACGGCTGCCGTCGTCACAACGGGAATCGGACTAACTTTTAGTCCCCTATCGGCATCGAGTAAGCTGCTGGCAGCTGCGGATAAACAGCAAGCTAAACAACAAACCGTGGAAATCACCCTGGTTTCCTACGCGGTGACTCAATCGGCCTACTCAAAAATCATTCCTCTATTCGTCAACAAATGGAAAAGAGAGAAAAAACAGGATGTGGTGATTAAACAGAGTTATGGCGGCTCTGGTTCCCAAACTCGCGCTGTTATCGACGGATTAGATGCAGATGTGGTAAATTTGGCCATCGGTTCCGATGTGGAACGCTTGCAAAAAGCGGGTTTAGTTAACCCGGGTTGGCAGAAAGAATTACCCAACAATGCCATCGCCACTCGTTCCGTGGTAGCTTTAGTTACTCGTCAGGGCAATCCCAAAGGAATCCGCAACTGGCCAGATCTAGCCAAATCGGGGATTAAAGTCATTACTGCCAACCCGAAAACCTCTGGGGTGGCCCGGTGGAATTTTCTGGCTCTCTGGGGATCGGTAACTCGGACCGGCGGCAATGAAGCACAAGCGACCAATTTCGTCCGCAATGTCTATAAAAACGTGCCTGTACTACCCAAAGATGCCCGGGAAGCCAGCGATGTCTTCTTTAAACAGGATCAGGGGGATGTGCTGCTTAACTACGAAAACGAAGTGATTCTGGCCCGTCAAAAAGGAGAAACCGGTTTTTCCTATACTATTCCTCCGGTCAATGTTTCGATCGATCCGCCCGTGGCCGTAGTGGATAAAATAGTTGATAAACGCAAAACCCGGGAAGTAGCGACAGCTTTTGCCCAATTTCTCTTTACTCCGGAAGCGCAGCGGGAATTCGCCAAGGTGGGTTTCCGTCCCGTTAATGCTAATGTGGCTAAAGAGTTTAGTAAACAATACCCAAAAGTGTCGAATCTGTTCCCCTATACGGCGATCGGTAGTTGGGAGGAGATCCAGAAAAAATTCTTCGCTGATGGGGCGATTTTTGACCAAATTCAGCGTTAATTAGTAGTAGGCCGTCAGCTGTCAGCTAAGTAAGTGGTTCTGATTAATTGATCCCCCCTTAATCCCCCCTTAATAAGGGGGGTGCCGATCCCCCCTTAATCCCCCCTTAATAAGGGGGGCATCTGACAATTTTCAACACCTACTTACTTAGATAGCTGATGGCAAAAAAACAAAACTAATAGTTAGTAACTAAAAAAAAGATGTATCTACTTGACAAAATCAAAAACGGAACCTTGGTATTGATCGGTTACTTATTATCGCCCCTGTGTTGGTGGAACGATCTAATTTTTAATCTGCCGATCGCCTACGGTTTCGGTCGTTTAATTGCTTGCTTACACGCCGATTTTTTTCTACCAGCGGCCATGGTTGGTTATTGGTTATCTAATCTTGTGGGAATTCTGCTAATGCAATTCGGGACGAAAGAATTAATCGGTGGAGAGAAAGAAGAACGCAATTGGCAAAAAGAATTAAGAAATGGATTACTTTCCTCGACAGTTTATACTTTAGTAATCCTAGCTTTGCTGCATTTTCAGGTTTTAGAAATGCCCCTGTTATCCTCGATCGCCACTTTTTCCCCGTGATTCCCAAAACTTACTTAAACAATAGCTTAATTTTCTTGGTTATCTTGTTAACATCGCTAACTTTTACGGATTTAGCGATCGCTATTCGCCAGCAGCCGCAAGGATTTGCTTGGGAAAAATCCCTGCTGCTATCTATTCATCAAACCGCTAATTTAAACCTAAATTTTTTGGCCATAAAACTAACGGGATTAGGCACTTATTGGGGAGTAGCCCCGATACTGACAATTTTACTGCTGATTTTTGCCCTAAAAAAATACTGGTATGGGTTTGCTTATATCCTTGTGACCATGGCGGGAGGTTGGGCTATTAGTTATAACCTCAAGATGCTTTTTCGTCGGAATCGCCCACAGTTTTGGGAGTTATTTTATCCCTTACCCCACGATTTTTCCTTCCCTAGCGGCCATGCTTTATTTAGTTCCCTGTTAGTCGTTTCTTTACTGATCCTATCTTGGAGAACGCACTGGTTTTTAGGGGTAGTTTTACTGGGGATTCCCTTCGTCTTGGTTATTGCTTGGACTCGTCTTTATTTAGGAGTTCACTTTCCTAGTGATATCCTTGCCTCTTGGCTTTTAGCGCTCGCTTGGTCCCTCCTAGTTCATCTCTGGTGGCAACAGTTATTAAAGACACCCAAGGCGATCAGGAAATAAGGAGAAATTAATAATTAGGGTTGGCTGAATATCAGTGAAAGCTTTGCTAGAAAATGGTTTAGGGACTTTTGTTTTCAAGAAAAGTGCCAAAGACAAACGTTGATAAATCGATCCGAGGGACTCAAAACCCTTGCACTTTCCGAAGGCGATTGCAAAGGGTTACGCTTCTCAGTGTGCGAGGTTATTCTGTTATTCTGACTTCCCCTCCTGACTACTGACTACTGGCTCCTGACTACTGGCTCCTGACTCCTAACCCCACCAACAAACTTTTTTAGCAAACCCTAATTAGTTGACCGACTTGCTGCCAAAAAAAAATATCACGTTATACCTAAATTTTTGGAAAAAGCTAATCAAAGCCCTATAGTAATTATCGTTTGATATTCGTCGCTGACACTGAATCATGAAACCAAAAATGCCTAAAGGGAAGGGTCTATCCCTGGGACGGTTTCAAAGCCGTCCCCTTGCTTTTCTCACTTTAGTTCTTCTCTGCATTTTAACCTTTACCTTAGCACCGTCATCGCCCCTGATGGCCACGTCTAAATCTGAGACTAAGATAGACTTTGTATCGCCGGTTTGGGTAGCACAAAATCTCAACGATCCGAAGTTAAAAATTCTCGATGTGCGGATTAATCCTTTGGAATATATCACCGGTCATTTACCGAAAGCGGTGAATATAGCCGACAATAATTTTCGTGGTCCAAACGGATTTTTGCCGGTTCAATATTGGCAAGAGGATAAAATTGGCAGTCTCTTTGCCGCTGCGGGAATCACTAATGGCGATCGAGTGGTAGTCTATTCCGATGGTCGCGATGTCTTGGGGGCAACCATGGTCGCCTATTTACTAGAGCGATCGGGTTTCCGAGATGTGGCCGTCTTAGATGGCGGTTTTAAGGGTTATAAGGCTTCTGAACAGAAGGTAACGAAAGAATTCCCTAAATATCAACCAGGGAGCTTTACTGTCCGTGATAATCCCTCGATTCGGGTAAATTTAGCAGAAGTAGAGAAATTGATCGGCAAATCGGATGTGGTTTTTATCGATCCTAGACCGGAAGAACTTTTTCAGGGAAAACAGGATATCTGGCTGAGAAATGGTCATATTCCGGGGGCGAAAAATATACCCTGGCCGACTTTTACGGAAGCGAATAATCCCGATGAATCTCTGAAAAATCCCCATAAATTGAAATCTTTAGACGAAATCAGGAAGATTCTTGCCCAACGCAACATCAAGCCCTCGGATAATATTATTGTCAGTTGCAGTACCGGACGGGAAGCGACTTTACAGTATGTTGTCCTCAAACATCTGCTCGGTTATCCCAAGGTGCGAATTTATGAGGGTTCTTGGACAGAGTACAGTACCACAGATCTGCCCGTCGCTACTGGGCCAGAAAAAGCGGTCTGAAGTCAAGTTTGTCGGTCTATACTCGTTGTGTTTAACCATCTTGCCCAAGATGGTTTTTTTGTTGGGGTGGGTTCCCGAGGACGACTAAGTTAGACGGACGCAAAAAAACCTCGGCGCTCATCCCGAGGTGAATTTAGGAGATTTGAGCTTATGTTGACGTGAAGTTGACGTAAATTAGCTAAGGGCGTTGATCACATAATCGATGTAGGAATTAGCTTCCACAGCAGCATCCCCAGTTAATCCGTGATTGGTTTTGATGTATTTTAAGGCTTCGATATACCAGCTAGGAGATAGCTCAAAGGCACTATTAATTTCACTCAAACCGGCGACTAGATATTCATCGATCGGGCCTGTACCCCCTACCACGAGGGCATAGGTGATAATCCGGATATAGTAGCCGATATCGCGAACGCACTTGGATTTCCCCCGCTCATCGTAGGCATAGTTCGGCCCCTGGAGTTGGGTGGTGTAGGGAAATTTTTGATAGACAGCGTTGGCTGCTTCTTGGGCTAAACTGGGGGCTTTTTGGGCGAGGATTTTTACCGCTTCTAGGGTGATGGCGGCCTGACGGAAACGACCGAAGGCTACTTGTAATTCAGCACTGCTGAGAAAACGGCCTTGGGAATCGGCAGTAGCCACCGCTTCGGTTAAAGGTGTCTTGGTCATCGATGGAATTGCTCCTACAAAAGTTTAATCGGATTTAGATAAGAAAGTCACAGCATCAGGAAACTGCCGCCGCCGCTCGATCGAAGTAAGAAGCGACTTCTGCTAGTAAAGAACTGCAATCCCCGCGAGTGATCCCGTTGGGATCGGCCGCTAGGGCAAGGGAAGCGTCTTTGAGCTTGAGAATTCCGGCCGCAACAGAAGCACCCGGAACTCCTAGGGCGACGTAGGTTTCCCGGAGACCATTCAAGGCGCGATCATCGAGGATGCTGGCATCGCCGGTGAAGGTGGCATAGGTAACGTAGCGCAGGATAATTTCCAAATCCCGCAAGCAGGCGGCCGCACGACGGTTTGTATAGGCGTTGCCACCGGGGGCAACTAAAACGGGCTGTTCTGAAAACAAACTACGCGCGGCATCGGTAACGATCGCAGAAGAATTACTGGAAAGACGATTGACCACATCCACGCGTTTATTACCATCTTTGACGAAGGCAATTAGGGCATTGACTTGATTCTCGCTCAGGTATTCCCCCCGGGTATCGGCCTGGGAAACGACTTTGGCAAAGGCATCTAACACCATAGTTTTCATCTCCTATAATGATGATTGGTTTCGGCAAAATATCGAGGTTGATTTCTCTGGCTTTTCTTTATTTTTTCCGATAAAGTATCTAGGAGTTTTTTTCTTGGGACTATACTATCGTCCTTGAAAAAAATTTACTCTCCCTTGGCCAGATTTTTTTGTATATCGAGGAACAATTCTTGTTAATTGAATTTAGCGTTGATAGGCGCTTCCAGACATACTTCGTTTTTGCCATGAATTATTTTATAGACCATATTTACACCTTTATTTATTAAAAATTATTTCCTAAAAAAGCAGCAAAAAAATAATTTTTTAGGATAAATCTCAGAAAAGTTTTCTAAATGTGTAACCCTATACTAAGAAAAAGTATCGCTCTTTTCATCTCTCTAATAATTCCTTTAAGTTATTTAAAGAAATGTGCTTTTATATACTAATAATAATTAACTAAATTAAGAGAAATTTACCAAGATGATTTTACCGATTGTGCTTCGATATACAAAAAAAGTGGCAAGGCAAAAAAATCGACAGGGATTATCCCCGCCGACGTTGTGATCAGAGGTGCCAACACCAGCATTTTGCAGTGTACTCTGACTTAAAAAGTATTGTAAAACATCTTAAATACATATATAATCAAAAATAGCCAACAAATACAAAGCAAGTGGGATTATGCCGATCGCAAGAGACATCACCCAATTGGTAGGACGGACACCCCTAGTCCAACTGAATCGAATCCCAGTAGCAGAGGGAGTAAAAGCCCGCATCGTCGTCAAACTGGAAAGTATGAACCCCGCCGCCTCGGTTAAGGATCGCATTGGGGTCAGTATGGTGGAGGACGCGGAAGCCGCCGGACTAATTCACCCCGATAAAACAATTCTGGTGGAACCCACTTCCGGTAATACCGGCATCGCCCTGGCCATGGTAGCGGCGGCCAAAGGCTATCGCTTAGTCCTGACCATGCCCGAAACCATGAGTTTAGAACGACGGGCGATGTTAAAAGCCTACGGGGCGCAATTAGAGTTAACCCCGGGTAGCCAAGGCATGAAAGGAGCGATCGCCCGGGCTGAGGAAATAGTCGAAAATACCCCCAACGCCTATAGTTTGCAACAGTTCCGCAACCCGGCCAACCCGAAAATTCACCGGGAAACCACCGCCGAGGAAATCTGGGCCGATACCGACGGCCTGGTAGATATCGTTATTGGTGGCGTGGGAACCGGGGGAACCATTACCGGTATTGCCGAAACCATTAAACCCCGTCGTCCCCAATTTCAAGCGATCGCAGTTGAACCCTCTAATAGTCCCGTCTTATCGGGGGGACAACCGGGGCCGCACAAAATCCAAGGCATCGGCGCTGGTTTTATCCCGGCAATTTTCCGACCGGAATTGATCGATGAGGTGATTATCGTCGATGATACGGACGCTTTCGCCTACGCGCGACGGTTAGCCCGTCAGGAGGGACTACTATCGGGCATCTCGGCCGGGGCGGCTTTATGGGCGGCGATTCAGGTGGGCAAAAGACCCGAAAACGAAGATAAATTAATCGTCATGATTCAGCCTAGTTTCGGGGAACGTTACCTCAGCACGGCCCTGTTTAAAGACCTCGAAGATATCGACTAATAGGACAATAAATTGATGGAATTTGCAACGAGGGCGATTCATGGGGCGGTAACGGTTCCCATTGATCTCACTTCCACCTATAACACCAGCTTTACTACGATTATCGATCGGGATCGAGAATAGAAACGATTTAAAGCGGGATCTGGAAAAGGCTTTGATTGGTTAGGCGAAGTTTTTATCTCATTTGATGGGTTAAGCAATGTTTTTTGACTCGGAAGATTGGCAAACGATTATTTTTCGGCTCAGTATGGCTATGGCCGTCGGCTGTCTGATTGGTTATAACCGACAGCGAGGCGGTCGTCCGGCTGGATTGAGAACTTTTATCATCGTTAGTCTCGGGGCTGCCATGTTCGTGATGATTCCCCTACAAGCGGAAGGAGATGTGGGTTATGCGTCTTCTAATGCTCTCAGTCGCACTATTCAAGGGGTCGCTTCTGGTGTCGGTTTTTTAGGGGCGGGAATCATCCTACAACAATCCCATCGGGAACTAAATAAGGTACAAGTGAAAGGTTTGACTTCGGCGGCGACTATCTGGTTAGCGGCAGGATTAGGCGCGGCTTCTGGTTGCGGTTTATGGCAGATGGTTCTGGTGGGAACTCTATTCTCTCTGTGCACTTTAAGTGGCATTAAACGACTTAAGAAAAATAAATCTTTAGGCAAATATATTAAAGGTCGTAAGAAAATATCTACGATTAATCAAGAAATAAATCCATCGGATAATTCAGCATCTCATTAATAAAAAAAGTGATAAAAATTAATTTTTTTTGAGAGGGCAAAAGCTTTTATTTACTGGCTTTTACCTCGAAAAGATTATGTTTTTTCTGCAATTTATTGGTCAAAAAAATATAATAAATTTTTCATAAAATTTATTATAAACAAATACAAAACAAAAATTTTATGTGATAATATTTAGACAGAGTAACCACTTTTCTAAACAGGAGAAAATTCAACTATGATCAACCGAAATAAGAGCTTTCAAAGCCTCAAAAATCAAGTTTTCCGGCTGCTGATTTTCCTCTTAACTGTCACTTTGCTCCTAGGGGGAAGAGGAAATGCGATCGCCTTGCCGCTACTCCCCGAACAGTTGGCCGTCATCGACCGTGCCACGGCAACGGGTGGCACTGTGGTGGAACCAGTCAAGAAAAAAAATGAGGTTTCTAGCCCAAAAATTCTGGAAGATGCCCAAATTGCCTATGAAAAAGCCATCCAAGCGACAAAATCGGCTATCGATGACCTAAAGGCTCAACTAGCCGCTCCTTCTCTCGACAAGAAGATTATCGAAGCTCAACAGGACAACCTAGAGGACTTAGCGGATAATATTGACGATCTAGGGGAAAAAGTGAGTAAATTTACGAAAAAATTGACCAAATCTGGGGCTAAACTCAGTGAAACCCTGCAAAACAACCTTATTACCCTAGAAAATAGCCTCGTTAATACCTCCGAGACGATCGATATCTTAGCCGACGACACCGAACGACTCAAAGACAATGCTTCCCCTTTCCTGAAAACTCGCGTAGAAAAGACCATCGACGCGGTTAAACAGACTCTACAGGAAAGCGATCGAGCTTGGCAAGAACTGATCTCCTCGGCCACAACGGAACTGGAGAAGACTAGCACCCCGAAATAAATAGGGCTTGCAAGGGCATACAATCGGTCTTTTTTGGGGTAATTATCGTTTTTACCCCAAAATTCTTCAAAAAAACCTTAACTCGTCTAAAAAGCTTCTTTCTCGACGGCCTTGTGCTTTTGACTAGCTAAGTACCTAATCAAAATTAATTATCAATCATGACGCTTACCTATCAACCACCAACCCCCCATCGCTGGCACTTTGATAATCGGGCGATTTTGCCCCTGAGAAACCCTAATTTCTGGAAAATCGAGAGTGGAGTCGTGAAAACCTCCACCTGGTTAGAAGATGGAACCCTGATCGTCTTGGGATTGTGGGGACCTGGCAATTTTGTTGGCAAAACCCTAGAGAGAGTCAATCCCTATCAAGTTGAGTGCATCACTCCAGTACAAGCAGTTTCCTTTTCCACAGTTGAGAGTTATCAAATGGCAGAAATTCTGCTGTCTCATCTTCAGCAAGCACAAGAACTAAGTATTATTCGTAGCTACAAACGTACTGATGTTATGGTTGTGAAATTACTGTCATGGTTAGGCAATCAATTTGGTAAACAAACTGGTACCGGACAATTAATTGATGTGCGTCTAACTCATCAGGATATCGCTGACTTATTAGGAACTACTAGAGTCACAATTACCCGCGCACTTAATCATCTTGAACAACAAGGGGCCGTGGAACGTCTTCCCGTCCATCGTCTTCTTTTACGAGAGGAGGAAATCTGGCACTACGAGATTTAGAATGGGAAGGATTATCTCTTTTTTCAATCTATGAATTGGTTAGTAGCCCTTTTAATTACTAGCGTGACGAGTTTTGTAGCCACAAATCTTGATGATCTGATGGTGCTAATGTTGTTTTTCTCGCGACTTAATGCTAATTTTCGACCTCGACACCTGATTGTTGGTCAATACCTCGGTTTTACCCTGATTCTCCTAGCTAGTTCCCTCGGGTTACTATTTGGGTTACTGGTTTCTAAAGAATGGATTGGTCTATTAGGATTTATCCCTCTAATTATCGGCATTAAACAACTTTTGTCAAGGGAAAATGAGGATTACATTCAAGAAGTAAGAGAAGATGTTAATTATTCTAAAAATCGCTCCTTTGTTCCTCGTTTTCCCTCCCAAACCTATTACATCGCTGCCGTGACCGTGGCTAACGGCGGTGATAATATTGGTATCTATACCTCTCTTTTTGCCAATAATTCCCCGATGCACGTCTTAATTATCATGATAATTTTTTATCTCATGATGGGGATTTGGTGCGCCCTAGCCTATTTTTTGATTACCCATCCCAGGATAGCTAAAGTGGTTACAAACTACGGACATAAAATTAGTCCTTTTATCTATATTATTCTAGGGATTTATATCTTAATTGACAGCAAATCCTATCGTTTATTTTTCATGTATTAACCAAGAATGCCTAAAAATCGTCTTTTAAGTAGGGAGGTAAAATTATTTGTAGGATGGGTTAGCGGTAGCGTAACATGAGCAGGCGTTGGGTTTCATGCTTCAACCCAACCTACGTTCTCTTGAAAAGTTATAAAAGGATTTGTTATGAGAATTAAAAAACAACAGATAGCGGCCGAAGCTTCCTGCAAAAACCGGCGAGTTAATACTATTTTTCAACAAATGGGCATCGCCTATTGATAACCTAAATGCTCAACCAAACGCTTCTTTTCTCCCCAAGGACACCCTTACCATACCCCTTATCTATGAGCTACATTGACCGGAATCAATTTTCTGCAACTTTCGACATCGCCATTATCGGGGGAGGATTTAGTGGCTCCCTCGTGACAGCGAACCTGTTGCGCGACACAGGGACTCCATTATCGATCGCCCTGATCGAGCGCCGAAAACCCCTCGGTACAGGGATCGCCTACGGAACGCGAGATAGCGGCCACCTGCTCAATATTCCCGCAGGCAAAATGAGCGCCTTCGAGGACGATCCCGAACATTTCCTCCACTGGTTAGCAGATAACGGCTATCGATCGATCGATCCGGCCAGCTTCGTACCGCGTCTAGTGTACGGCAAATACATCCGCTCGATCCTAGAAGAAGCGCGGGACAACGCCATTGCCGATCACCGTCTGGAAACGTTTACCGATGCGGCGATCGATCTGGCACTCGACGGGGAAAAGGCGACGATTACCCTCAAAGGAGGCAAGAAAATCAGCGCCGCTAAAGTAGTTCTGGCGCTGGGCAATTTTCCCGCAACGGTTCCCCAACCCCTCGCGTCTCTCAATTCCCTCTATCTCCGCGACGCTTGGGAGACGGACACACTCGCCGAGCTAAAACCCGACGGGACGGTGCTGCTCGTCGGTACGGGGTTAACGATGGTGGATATGGTGGTTTCCCTGGCACAAAGGGGATTCACGGGCAAAATCCACGCAGTTTCCCGTCATGGCCTGATCCCTCGATCGCACCGACCCACCGATCCCTATCCCCCGTTCCTCACCCTCGAAACCGCGCCCCAGACCACCCGGGGACTCCTAGGGCGGATTCGCGCGGAGGTAAAAACCGCCGAGAGTCAAGGTCACGACTGGCGGGCCGTTTTAAACGCCTTACGCCCGATATCTCAAGGTCTATGGCATTGTCTGCCGATAGGGGAACGCGCCAGATTTCTACGCCACCTGAAAGCCTATTGGGAGGTTCTTCGCCATCGCCTCGCCGACGAGATCGCCAGTATCCTCGATGAGGCTGTAGAATCGGGACAATTAACCTATCATGGGGGAAGAATTGAAACTGCTGAGGTTAAAAACGGCTGTGTAGAGGTTACTATCCGTCAACGGGGAACGGGAAACCTGTTAAACCTAACCGTCGATCGAATTATTAACTGTACCGGCGCGAGTAACGATTACAGGACCATAACCGATCCCCTCGTCGTTCATCTTCGCCAACGGGGGTTAATCCGTCCCCATCCTTTGAATTGTGGTATCGAAACTGCGGACAACGGGGCGATTCTCAGGCCAGACGGTACGGCATCGAACACGCTGTACAGCTTGGGAAATCCCCGCAAAGGCGATCTCTGGGAAACCACCGCCATTCCCGAACTGCGTTTACAGGCGGCCGAACTGGCCCGGGATTTGTTGCGATCTCTGAAAGAGAGAATTTCTCTCCCCACGGCCTACTCGATCGCATTCCGGCCGGCAGCGCCGATTTTTCGCCAGCTTTTTGATAGGGAATCGAGTACCTACACCTATCTGATCGCTGATTCGGGTACGGGGGAGGCAATTTTAATCGATCCGGTTCTCGAACAGGTTGATCGCGATCGGCAGATTCTTTGGCAGTTGGGGTTAACTCTAGGCTACACGATGGAAACCCATGTCCACGCCGACCATATCACCGGAGCGCACCGATTACGCGAGTTAACCAACTGTTCGATCCTCGTTCCCGAAAACGCGGAAGTGAGCGATATCGATGGTTATGTGCGCGATGGCGACATCTGGATCGTGGCAGGTCAGCAGCTAAAAGCGATCGCCACTCCGGGCCACACCGATAGTCATATGGCCTATCTCATCGATGAAAAACGCCTATTAACGGGGGATGCACTCTTAATTCGCGGTTGCGGTCGTACCGATTTTCAGAACGGTTCGCCGGAGGTGCTATACAAGACGGTAACGGAGAAGTTATTCACTCTCCCGGACGATACGCTTGTTTATCCCTGTCACGATTATCTGGGAAGAACGGTCTCCTCGATCGGTGAGGAAAAGCGCTGGAATCCCCGTTTCGCCGGCCGCAATCGCGAGGATTTTATTCAGTTAATGAATAATCTCAATCTACCCTACCCCAAGAAGATGACCGCGGCCTTAAGTGCCAACGCACGGGGTGGTAAGGTGGTTTTCGTCATGGATTATCAGATATAAACGGGCAAGCGATTGATCGCCCCGTCGGTCCTGCGCTACACTGGATAACGAAACACTGGAGGAGTACAAGCCCATTCCTACTGCCGCGCAACAGCTAACCTGTTTTATTTTAAGTTATTGGGCAACGAAGATGTATTTGCCCGTTAATATTGTTCGGATTGACGAAAGAACGGGAAATATCTTTTTTCTCGCTGGGGAAGAGCAAGAAATTATTATTTTTAAAAATGGCGATTGGAGGTATGTATGATAAAACGCGAGTTTGAATCGATGAGTCGCGAAGAATTGCGAGCCTATATTCTCGAACATAGAGAGGACGAGAGGGCCTTTCAAATTTATCTCGATCGGGTGACGGCCGAACCGGGAGAAATTTATCCCGCACCGCATTCGATCGAGGATTTAAGTCATTTTCCCGATCTCGTGACCAAAAATCGCCGCAATAAACAACAGAAAATATAAATTAAAAGCATAAAAGCCTATTAATAAAAGTCCTTTAAATGTCTATAATTATGTCCTTGATTATCAGGGTTAATTGAAGAATTACTTTGTTTAAGTAACATTGATTCCGCCCAATTTTGTAGGCTTCTATTATATATCCAATGCTCGAACTCATGCAAAGATCGAACAATAGGAGGCATAGAAAGATTCAAATGATCGCAATAATCTGTAGATTTAACTATCGATTCAAAGACATTAGATGCTAGTAGTGCATCATAAAATGTAAGAATTAGTGGGATCACAGGTTTATCTTTTAGTTTAAGAGCTTCAATAGTTGATGATATTTGTTCTGTAGCACCATGAATTCTTCCCCACAAACTCGCCAATCCTTTGGGATCAAAATATACGCTTGTATCGGAAGACATTAAAGAATTTTTGCATTCAATAATAATATAAACATTAGGTAAAGTAATTAGAAAATCAGCCCTTTTGTCGTGAGAGCTTTGTGGATTTTCAACCTCTCTAATCTTTTCAAAACAGTTAGGTGCGATTATAGGTAATAAAACGTTAGCGAGATATTGTTCAAAAGCTTGATCCAAAATCTTATTAGATGATGGAAGATGCTTACATATTATATTCCAAGAAGAGTCCATTAATGAATACGGGTCTGGCAAACAATATTTATCTTGACCCAGATCAATAAAAGGATAATCGAGAAAAGAATTATAAAAGAAAGGATGATAGACTTCACTTGTATTATTTAACCTTTCTGTAACTATATTACGGAATGAGTCACGATCACTCGAACTAAAAACTCGACTATTTAAACGAACAAAAATCCTTAGATTTTCTTCGGTATAACCTTTAGATTTCAGTTCGTCATCAAAATCTATATCAAAACTTTTTTTAAAATCTAGTACACCTCCACCTCGAAATCTCGTTTTCAAAAAATATCCGATGCTAGACATAAACTGAACAAAATAAAATTCATGATTTAATTTAGTGGAGGATTCAAAAAAATTTATGGTATTTAAGTCTATAGAATTTAGAATTTCAAAAACCTTCATAGTTCGTTGTACGCGAGCAAGGGGTTTCCCAAATCCAGAATTTTGAAAAAGTGCCTGACGCGTTGAGAAAAGATCGCCTCCATTTTTGCGTATTAGTTCTTTGGTGAAAATATCACTTAGAAGCAATTTCCAGTTACGAACAGTTTTATAATTATCTTGCTCCCAAGTATGTAAATAATTAAAGGTATATTCTGCTTCCGTATCTAGGAGGGTTTTATCTGAAATGGTATGATTAGGACAATTGAACAAGACATCAATGAGACTTTCAAATTCTTGAAAAGTAATCGCTTGATTACGGTAAGGATTTCCTGCACTCGCAAGCAAGATCAAGCGTAAAGCATAATTTCGTCTGGAATTTTTTATTGCCTGTTCTAAAGGCGATATTCGAGGTCCCCCATTTTGCCATTCTTGCCAACATACACTTGTACCAACTTCTAAAAACGAGTTAGAGTTATAACGACGGAGATATTCACGAAGCTCTTTGATACTTTTAAATTCCATTGAACGAGTTCGGGGAGTTAACACGAACGATTAAAGCAAACTTCCTTTCTCTAATTTTAACAAGATTTCCTCTCAAACATCCCGATCGCCTCCAGCGCAGCAACGCCGATCGCTCTCTACCCGACCATCCCCAACCCGCGACTATTTCCCGTTGTTCACCCATTCCCGAAAGTGATGAGAAGAACGTAGGTTGGTTTGAAGCATTAAACCCAACGCCTGCATGGGTTACGCTACCGCTAACCCATCCTACAAATAATTGTGCCTCCCTACTTATCCCGCACCGCATTCGATCGAGGATTTAAGTCATTTTCCCGATCTCGTGACCAAAAATCGTCGCAATAAACAACAGAAAATATAAAGCCGATGCGCTATTATTTACAGATTTTATGATTACTCTCGAAAAGTTCGATTCCATAGTTTTCTAGAAACTCGATCGCTAGAGATTTCCAAGTCGCATCATCTCTAGGATAAAATTCGGGTGTACAGACATACGCCTCTAGATTCAAGTCTAGATAGTTTTTGTCCAGCCTTGCGTCGAAATAACTGATCGTGTTGCTTAATTGATTGATCGCTTGACAACGATTTTTAGTAACTTTTTTGAGGCTGTTTGCATTGAATTTGAATTCGACAAAGCAGAAATCACTTTTATCGAAAAATACACAATCACAATGGGAAGTTCCAAATCCTAAAAGACCTTTTCTGCCATCAATAGGGATAAAGCCAATTATTGTATTGTTGCTAACCTTGAATGTTTTAGTGTCGTCGAAATCGTTAATTAAAATGTCCTCATCGTTCAAGTTAATAGTACAAGTCGAATTCACGGGAATATCGATAATGATAAAAGACTGACCATTGTAGTCGATAATTAGAAACTCATGTCTCTCCTCGATTTGTATAAATTGATCGAGTTTGTCTATTTTTTGGGATAGATAGCTTTTGATTTCGTCAAACTCTGTCATTTTCTTTTGAAGGTTCTAGCGTGAATATTATATAGAGCGTTAAATTCACCTCCCATCATTTCGGATACGGTATCTAGATAATTCTGAGCGATCAATCCCGTGTTACTATCAAAAATAGATTCACAATAATTAGCCTCCTCATCTAAAGATTGATTTCCTAGAGAGTACGCGGAAAATTCAGCCGCATTCAACCAGTAATCTTCTGGTATTATTTCCGACACTTCAGACTGTGCCGATGGATTTTTTTCAACAACTCTTTTGGCGAATAGTAAATTATTAAAAACTGATAAAATATAAGGACTGTGGGTAGTGATAATTAATTGATTATCTTCATTCCGATTAACCATTATCGCTAATAATTCAATTAAATGCTTCTGTGCAACTGGAAATAAATGCGCTTCTGGTTCCTCTATAATTCTCAAAATTATCGAATCATAAATAATATTTAAAAAGATGTCCTGTAAAATTCTAATACATTCCTGCTGACCAGATGAAGCATTACGAAGATCAATAGAATATCGCTCGTTTTTGTTAAATATAATCTTTTCTTCAGAATTGCCAATTAAGTATTCACCTTTTAATGTTAAATCTATTTTATTTTTTATCACTCTTAAATACTCAATTCCTTTTTTATTTGCCTGATAGTTAATTAATCCATCAAAGCCAGAAAATTTTCTAAAAACTTGTTTAATAAGTTCCACTTTTTCTATAAATTGTAGCATTAAAAATTCATCTATCATTTGCAGTTTGTTAGCAAAATATTTTTTACTATTTTCTTTTAAATCAATTTCAATACTTGCAAATAAATATTTCTCAAATAAGTCAGAATAAGTTACCGTTGCATTTCTTCCAGCAATTATAAATAGTAAATCTTCTTGCTCGTTTTCAAATAAATTATTCAATAACTTTGATAGATATTGATAGGATAAACTATACTGGGTCAAATTATCTATTTTGATATATGGTTTTTCGGAGTTATCAATATTTTTTTTGGACAAATTAATATAATCTGCAAAACCGTTTTTGAACTGTTCATCTAAAAAATTTTCGCTAAATATTAAGCATAAATTTTTATTTAAATCAAGATTCAATTGTATATATCTATTTTTTTGAAAACTATAATAAAATCTAACCTCAAAATTCAAAAAATTGAGCGTAGAACCAAAAAAATCATAAAATTTTCTTTTTATAAATTCTCTAAAATAAGTGTCAATATCTGTATATTTCGGTATTTTTTCTTGGGCGAATAAAAAACTTTCAGATTTTAGATTTTCTTTTAATGATTTAAAAAAATAAATCAATTTAGCGATCGTACTCTTGCCGCTTGCCTGTTCACCGATTAAAACTAGAACCTTTTTAATCTCGATTTCAGCGTACTCGATCGCTCCGAAATTTTTAATGACAATTTTTTGCATGAGTTGGCCTTCTCGGTGTACGGCTATAGACCATAGTACCGCAAACGCTCTCTACCCCACCATCCCCAACCCGCGACCATTTCCCATTTCCCACCCATTCCCGAAAGTCACGAGAAGATCATTCAACGCATCCATATCGCCATCCATTAAAAATGCGTCGTGACCGTGCGGCGATCGCAGCCAGAATAATTCAGAATTGGGGATATATTTCGCCAATTCCTCTTGTTCTACGGGAGGATAAAGAAGATCAGAATCGATCGCCACGATCGCCGTCGGTTGTTGAATCGACTGTAAAACCGATTCGTAACTTTTTCCCGTCCGGGTGACATCATGACGATCCATCGCCCTACTTAAGGTGATATAAGCATTGGCGTCAAAACGTTCGACTAACTTTTTCCCCTGATATTCTAAATAGCGGGCGATCGTGAACTCTCCCCCCTCCCCGTACTCGCGGCCGAAACGTTCCTCAAAACTGGCGTGCGATCGGTAGGTAGTCATCGCCATCATCCGGGCTGCCGATAAACCCCGGGCCGGAGGGCGATCGAGCGCATAATTTCCCCCTTGCCAATGGGGATCGGCATAGATCGCTCCCCTTTGAGCTTCTCCCAGCGCGATACACCAGGCCGAATGTCGTCCCGAAGCGGCAATCACAGCGATCGATCGCGTCCTCTCTGGGTACAGTAGCGCCCATTCCAAAACCTGCATCCCTCCCAAGGAACCCCCGATCACCAATCGCAAAGACTCGATCCCCAATGCGTCCACCAACAGCCGTTGTAGGTGAACCAGATCCCGAATGGTGATCTCCGGGAAAGTCGGACCGTAGGGTTTACCGGTACGGGGATCGATCGAAGTGGGGCCGGTTGTCCCGTAGCAACTGCCGAGAATATTGCTACAGACAATAAAATCGCGGGTCGGATCGAGAACGCGTCCGGTTCCTAACAAAGGTTCCCACCAAGCTTCCACGTCGGCCGATCCCGTGAAGGCATGACAGACAATAACCCCGTTATCCCGCTTGTTATTCAAAATTCCCCAGGTTCGATAGGCGATCCGCACCCTTTCAAGAACCGCCCCCGATTCGAGAACAAAAGGATGCGGTGGGGAATAGAAACGGGTTTCCGGGGAGATCAAGTCTAGGCGATCCATGGGCGGGGTGGTGGCTTATAAACTCTGGAAAGTTTGCTGGAAATCCTCGATAATATCGTCAATATGTTCCAAACCCACGGAAACGCGGATTAATTCGGGCGTTACTCCCGCCGATCGCTGTTCTTCCTCGTTTAACTGCTGGTGAGTCGTGGAGGCGGGATGGATAACGAGGGTTTTTGCGTCGCCCACATTGGCGAGATGACTGGCCAGTTTCACCCGGTTGATAAAATTCCGCCCGGCCTCGAAACCGCCCCGAATCCCGAAGGCTAAAACCCCGCCGAAGCCGTGTTTTAGGTACTTCTTCGCCCGTTCGTGGTAAGGATGTTCCGGTAATCCGGGATAGTCCACCCATTGCACCTGTGGCTGTTCTTTGAGCCAGTTCGCCAGGGCCAAGGCGTTGGATACATGACGATCGACCCGTAGGGAGAGGGTTTCCAATCCCTGTAGCAGTAAAAATGCGTTAAACGGACTCAAGGCGGGTCCGAAGTCCCGCAATCCCTCCACCCGCGCCCGGATAATAAAGGCGATATTGCCCAAAGGGCCCGACGGTCCGAATACCTCATAGAAATTCAACCCGTGATAACCCGGCGCGGGTTCGGTAAACTGGGGAAATTTGCCGTTTCCCCAGTCGAATTTACCCGAATCGACGATTACTCCGCCGATGGAAGTGCCGTGACCGCCGATCCATTTGGTGGCCGATTGCACCACGATATCGGCCCCCTGTTCGATCGGGCGACAGAGATAGCCGCCGCAGCCGAAGGTATTATCGACGATCAGGGGAATGCCGTTCTCGTGGGCGATATGGGCCAGGGCAGCAAAATCGGGAATATTAAATCGGGGATTGCCGATCGTCTCGACGTATAAGGCTTTAGTGCGATCATCGATCGCCGCTCGAAAAGCCTCGGCCTCATCGCCATCGACGAACTTGACATTTATTCCTAAACGCGGTAGGGAGACTTTGAACTGATTATAGGTTCCGCCGTAGAGGTAGCTAGTGGAAACGATATTATCCCCCGCACCGGCAATATTAGCGATCGCTAGAAATTGCGCCGCCTGACCGCTAGAGGTGGCCAGGGCTGCTGCACCTCCTTCTAAAGCGGCGATCCGCTTCTCGAAGACATCGGTGGTCGGGTTCATGATCCTGGTGTAGATGTTACCGAACTCTTCTAGGGCAAACAGTCGCGCCCCGTGGTCGGCATCGTTGAAAACGTAGGAGGTGGTTTGATAGATGGGAACGGCGCGGGCGTTAGTTCCGGGGGCAGGTTCTTGGCCGGCGTGTACTTGCAGCGTCTCGAAACGGTAACGGTCAGACATAGGCGATCGGGGAGGAAAATAAAGGGGAAATTCCTCGATTTGTGCGATCGAGGACAAGGGGTGATTAAATTACCTCCTTAGGGGATGGAATGGGTACAGTGGGCTTATCTGCTTACTGTATTTTTCTATCATAGCCATCTTCTGCGAGTCAATTTATTGAGATATCCTTTATACAAAATATCTTTTATACCGAAACTGGATTGTGTTAGGGTAATTGCTACACAAGAAAGTACCAGCTAGACTGGTGGAATGAGAATGTATCATTTAAGACAAAGTGAATTTTGTGATAATTGCTTCTGGATAATCTTGATCGCTTTCTTGGATAAATAAATGCTTTTTTGGTCAACTTTATGACTCTCTTATTCTTTGTGTGATAAGTTTAACTTATATAGCAGTGATCGGTCTTTGTCTCCTTTGTGTCTCTGTGGTTCGTTCCACTCACTTGCCCACAAGACTGTATCTTAAAATACATTTTACTCACCAAACCTAAGAGAGCCACTTTCTGACTAAAACTAACGAAATAATCATCGCAATTCATGACTAATAAAACATTTAATCGCCGAATATGATAACTACAAATAGACAAGTATTTCTCGATATTTTGCCAGCCATAAGGGAAAGAAATAAAGAGAATAAATCTGAATTCATTTAAATAATATAGGACAAGCTTACTTTCATTTTCTAGTTGCTAGAATTATTAAAATAGATAAAATCAGCCATTTTATTTGTTTGCAAATCTATCTATAAACTATCTCTATTCTCAATTAAGATGCTCAAAATTCGCCTTTTAGCTAGACCAAGCAATCTCTTTTTTTTGTTATTAATTTTGGCGATTATTTTTAATCCTTTCGTGATTGTCAATGCTGGAGAAAGAGGGGTTTTAATGGTTTTTGGACAGGTGCAAGATCACATACTTAATGAGGGCATTCACGGGATTATTCCCGTTGTTAACACGGTAAAAAAACTAAGTGTGAGAATCCAAAAACAACAGATAGCGGCCGAAGCTTCCTCCAAAGACCTACAGGAAGTATTTACCGATGTAGCCCTGAATTGGCATATTTTAGCATCAGAAGTTAATACTATTTTTCAACAAATTGGCGATGAAGCGGCTGTCATCGAACGAGTGATCGATCCAGCAGTGGAGGAAATTCTTAAGGCAGTTATGGCTAAATATACCGCCGAAGAATTAATTACTAAACGGGAGGAGGTGAAAGGAGAAGTAGATATTCGTTTGAGCGAAAGACTGAAAAATTATCATATCGGTGTCGATGATATTTCTTTGGTTCATGTCAATTTTTCCGATCGCTTTACCGAGGCGGTGGAAGCCAAACAAATTGCCGAACAGGAAGCCAAAAAAGCCGGTTTTATGGTGCTGAAAGCTCTGAAAGAATCGGAAGTGAAAATCAATCTGGCTAAAGGAGAGGCGGAAGCTCATCGCATTCTCCAAGATTCCTTAAGTCCAGAAGTTTTACAGAACAAAGCGATCGAAAGATGGGACGGTAAACTCCCCCTATTTATGGATGATAATCTGCTTAAGTCCCTTGAATTGGTTAAAGATAAGCGAAAAACTAGATGATAAAAACAATTTATTAAAACCATAAGAAAGAATACTTGATTTTATTGAACTTCCCTGCGAGGAACTCCTCTATGCTGTTTAAATCCCGAAAGACAAAGCAGAAATTTAACCCCGATTACTGGCGAGATCATTCGGCCAACGAACGCACCTATCTGTCTTGGATGCGTGCCTCGATCGCTTTGATGGGTTTTGGTCTGGTCATTTTGCGTTTACGAACGGCATCTTCTACAGCCCTAGAGGTCTGTCAAAGCAATAATTATGGATAATGGGAGGAGTAAAATAAGCAAATTAACCCACTTGTATCCGTCAATTTCAACTTTACCGACTACTAGGGCCTGGTGATGAAACCCTAATTTTTCTCGATCGCGTAACAGAATCGGCCGATTTTCGGGGGATTTTCGGCCATGAGGTTGGCCGTGATCGTTTTTAGGCCTCGAAGAAAAGGGAGTAAATTATTCGTTTTCGAGCCATCTTGTTGATTATCCCGGCCGATTTGCCAGTTCCACTCTTCCCACCAAGGTTGTTCCTGTAGATTCTTGGCGACGAGATCGATCGTGAAGAGGTAAATTCCTGGTTCGGGAAACTTATCGGGGTGGATCGTGGTGACAAAATTTAGCTTTCGGGGAGCTTGTCCTGCTGGGGAATCGAGATTCCATTTGGATATCTTGATCGCTTTTTGTAAATTGGAATCATCTTTTAAAACTTCTTTTGAGTTTTGAAATGTGTTCGAGAATTTATTGGGAACCTCGATGCTTTGTAAGGGTTCGATCGAACGGATATTGATCGCCACCGTATGCTCGCTCGTATCAAGGGAAACACTATCGGAAATCTCAATCGCATCTGTAGAAGTTTGCGGTATTTTCCAGAGTTGATTATTCTGGTCTTTAGCTTGAACTCTAAAGCCATTTAAGGATAGATTCCATTCTCCTAAAACTGCTTTTTCTTCGGCGGGTTTTTCTTCAATTTCTCGATCTAACAAAAATGGTTCCTTTACAAGATGATTGGGTGAAAAAATAGCAATTTTGCTATTGGCTAAAATGTTCTCTTGGCGTTCTTGTAAGCTGGCAAAATATTGAGTTATGTCGTTGTGACGACCAATAAAAACTACATAAAATGGACGAAATTTATTGCTAGATTTCTCGTTGGGAAAGGGAAATTTTTTGATCCTGTTTTGCTCTTGCACATAGACGGTTCCTTCAAATTCGCTTTGAATCGCCCAAATCGCTACGGCGTATTCAGGATGCTTTGAGTTTAAATAAGTTTCTTGAATTTTTCTCGTGAGAAGTGTCACATCTCCCGATGCTTGATCGAGATCAGTAACGATAACCTGTAGGGAATTTTTTGTCCCTGGTTCGACAATTAGATTTTGAATAGGAGCGGAAACATCGGGAAAATCTGTACCATTATAAAAGGTGGGAAGTTGGGCTTTTCTAAAATCACTACGGGTGAGCGCATTTCCCGAACGATAGTATTGAACAGGAGTTTTACTGACTAAAGATAGGGTTTCGTCGAGCAGTTTTAGGGTTTGCACATAGAGGCTACCAGCATCGCTAACGTAGCCCAACATTGAGCTAGATCCATCCACTTGAATCGAGATGCCTAGAGGGGTTGAGCGAGTATCCGTCTTTTCGATCGGGGTAGGTATGCACGAAAAAGGCTTTTCTGCTGTATTGCAAGATACAATTCCTAAACAAGTGACTATTGTTATGACTAACCATCGAGCGCGCACCATTCGATCTCCTCGTGAACTACTGCTACCTTCTCTCCTATCCTAGGACGGATTCGACGAAATTGGCAGGATGAGAAGGAGTTAACTTTTTTTACAATCCCCCGTGTTGTAATAATAGCACTATAATATGTCAAGTATAGCTGTGCAGTTAATTTCGAGATAGATTGGTTGAAGGGGAAAGATAACGGATATGTATATAGAGCGGCCAGCAGATCGAGATCTCTATGATAGGTTATCGAATGGAGATGATTGTCTTGTTTTAAGTCCTCCAAAAACTGGAAAAAGTTTTTTACTAGAAAGAACGCGCTCGCGTCTTGAAAATGATGGAGTTAAGTGCGTAAGTCTTCGGATGTCCAGAAATCAGCAAGATAACCCTAGAACTAGCATTTCTACAGAGTTATATTGGGAATTCATTCACGATCTAGCGACACAGTTCACGACCCAGAATGATGATCGTTTATTGCAAGATACAGATTATCAAGCCTTTAGACATTCTTCTTTGCAACCTGGTGCGGAGCTTTTAATATATTTTATCGAAAACATTTTATTAGAAAAAGTTCAAGATGACAAAATTGTTATTTTTATCGATGAACTAGAGTTTCTTTTGAATGAAAGATCTTATTTTCCCACATTTTCCCAGCACTTTTTACAAACACTACTCCATTGCTACGAGCAACGTGATCCCAAACGTGCTAAAAACCAAAACTATCGGAACTTTCAGAAAATCACCTTTGCATTCTTTGGCGAGAACAAGTCTCTCACCTTAAATGATAATCGCCAATATGAACTTATTTTCAACCCATCCACCCAGATAAGTATCGGCGATTTTACACTTGAGGACTTAAGACAAGGGCAGGGATTGGCACATTATTCAGACAAAGTTAAGAAACTGAAAAATTTGGAAACAGCACTCCAAAAAATACTGGATTGGACGCATGGACAACCACTACTGACTCATGAATTTTTAAAATTATTTTTTAAGACTGATAATTTTACATTACCTAGTATTTCGGAAGACACAGCGCAAAGCTGTATTGAAAATATTGCCACAAAACGTATATTAGGAGGACAAAAAATTTCGGGGCATCTGAGCAATATTCGTGAGATGCTAAATAGAAACGGTCAGTACGTCAATATCTGTCAGGAAATTTTACAAAGAGGAGGCAGAGACACTTATCGTCGGACTCCAGAACAACAAGAACTAATTAATTTAGGTCTATTGGTCAGAGAAAATAATGAGATAAAGATTCACAATCGAATCTACGAAATCTTTCTTCAAGACTTTATCGCCTCTGCCCCAAATCTGCCTGAAACACCGAATCCGACTGAAACACCGAATCCAACTGAATCCCAAAATTCGACTGAACCCCCGAATCAGAATGAATCCCAAAATTCGACTGAACCCCCGACCCCCCAAGCTAAAACCTCGAACTCGCCAGCATCATTGAGCAAACTCGTAGAATGTTTTACAGAAATTGTAGAAGGGGTGCTATTATTTTTGAATATTTTATACCCCAACCCCCTCTGGTCAAAAATCAGCGATATTTTATCCAACTTCCTACCTAAAATAACAAATGAAATACCAGAAAGTCGGCGTAGAAAAATCGAAAATTGGGTATATACAATTAGAAATTCTTGCAATAGTCGAAACAGATCATGCTTGTTTTCTGGAGGTCGAAACATATCACTCTTGTTCTTGTTTCTTGCAGTAGTCTTAGGAATAATCGTTTTATATTCCTACATCGATATAGGAAAAATGCAAAATGCAGGAATGGAAGCTTTAAAGAATTTTGAAAATCAAGAAATAGAAGCCTTAGAAAAGGCAATAACATCAGGGGATCAAATTTATAATAGCCGATTTAATAAGATACCCCTACTTAGAGAAAATCTGCCATCCTCTCCTCTATTAGCCCTACAAACTATCGTTACTCAAATTCATGAAAAAAACCGAATTACCCCCGATACGAATATTCAAAACCTAATGAAAGCGGTCAGTTTTAGTCCAGGGGGTGATTTAATTGCTACTGGTGGAAAGGATAATAAAATTCGACTCTGGGAATTATCGGGAAAATTTAGAGGAGACTATAATAATTCAAAAGAAATTATAAGTCTAGAATTTAATCCTGATGGAAAACAACTAGCAGTTGGTGGAGAAAACGGATCTGTAAAAATCTTGCAAATTCCTGACTTGACATTGATTTCCGAACTAACTAAATGTCATCGAGATACTCAGGGCATCCGTAGTCTTAGTTTCTCTGAAGATGGTAAGTACCTAGTTACTGGTGGTGGTGATAAAGTGTGCCTATGGAACTTGGAAACAGGCAATAAAGAACAAGATTTCGATACTAATGGAACTGTATTTAGTTTAAGTTTACGAGATCAAACAATTGCGATTGCGATTGCAGGAACAAAAGGATCGATAGAGCTAAAAACTTTAGAAGGAAAAAGTATTATATCAAAAGAACTCGGACAAAGAGTTCCTTTTGACATCAGCTTTAATTCAAAGGATACAAAGCTCGCTACAGCAGAAAAAAATGGAAAAATTACGCTTTGGAACTGGCAAGAAAATAACTCTCTTAATTACCTAAACGATTGGGATATTTACAAAGAACCTGACAAGAATCCATACACGAAGGTTGATTTTTTTGAAGACAACTTATTTGTTGTTTATGAAAATAAAGATTTACTCAAACTTCTTGTAATTAATTTGGAAAATGAACCAAAACCAGAAATATTCAAAGAAATTGCTTTAAAAGGTTATGCCTCAAAGCAAAAAGCTAAAGACAAGGAAATTGAAAACGCTAGTTTTAATCTTAAAAGTAAGAAACTAATTACAGTCGCCCAAGAAAATCAAGCTCGTCTATGGGATTTTTATCCAAAATCTAAAACAAAAACAAGTTTCTCGACGGGGGAGGTATCGCTTAAAAACTTAACCTTGCGTTCTGACAATAATTCAAACGATCCTAAGACACTATCCATTGTTACTTTAGACGAAAAGGGCAACGTTCAATTATGGTCTATCGAAGGAAGGGAAATTCCCTTCAAAGATGAGGAGAAAGTATCCCCATCTATAGCAATTGGTTTTACACCAGAAAGCGATCGGCAAATTGTTTCTGTCAATAAAAAGGGAGTTATTGATTTCTTGAATTTAGAAGGAGTAGTACAAAATCCCATCTCGATATCTACTGGACAGGATAATATTACAAGTATTGCCATTCATCCTTCTAAAAAGATTATTGCTACAGGTGATAAACAAGGTGCGGTAATGTTTTGGAATTATAAAAAAAAGCCCACTGAAAGCCGACCGATGCCTAATCCTAATGGGGGAGAAGTAAAGTTCATGAGCTTCAGTCCAAATGGTCAACAGTTTGTTTCTGTAGGAACTGAAGGTGTAAAAGGTGTAAAGATCTGGAATATATCTGATTTGAATGATCCGAAAGAAGTGCCATTGGAAGCGCATGACAATGACTACTCGGGAGGTGTTAGCGGTTTGGATATCAATGAGAACGGGGATATCGCCATAGCGGCAACCGAAAAGAGTAAGATTTACTTATTTGATCGATCTGGTCGAAGCATTGAGCCGCTCAATACTGGATACGAAAAAGGTATTATAGATATCGGCTTTGGTCAATTTAACGAGAATCCATCAAGCTGGCTGAGTTCGGCTCGCTCGTACTTAGCTACGGTGGGTGATGATCGAGTTATTAAGATATGGGATTATTCTAAGCGGCAAAAAATCGCTGAATTCACCAGCGATTTTGTTAAGGTTAATAAATTTAGTTTCAGTCCCGATGGAAGATCTGTTGTCGTCGAGGGGGATAAGGGTAAAATTGAAGTATTTTCAGTGCAACCCTTACACGAATTATTAAAAAGTGGTTGTGACTGGCTCGTTGACTACCATTCTAATCCTAGCCGCTCAGAGTCAGAAGTGGCTAAAACCTGTAGTAAATATGTACGGAAATAATCCCATTAGATAGAGATAACTATGAAACCTGGTGAAATAATTCGTGTGATCGCTATTATCGTTGTGGGCGCGATCCTTATGTTCTTGATTCAACCCTTTATCTTTAGAACGGGAGCGATTTGGTCGCCCAGCGTTCAAGATCCGGGAGCAGCCCTAGCGAGTTGGGCGAGTGGGGCGTATATGGTGGCGGCGGGGGTGGTTTTCGGATTGTCGATCGCTTGCACAATTCTCTGGTGCGTGATGACGGCGAAATCGGCCGCTAGACGACCGGATGAACTCAGAGCTTGGAGCTTGTGGTGGTGGCTTCTCGGAATCGTTCCTATTCTGAGTATCGGTCTCGCCATCGGGTTTTTCAATCCGATCGAAGAACTGCGTTTACTCCTCGCCCTCTTTTTTGTATTGGATATCCTCATCCTGTTTTGGCTACCGACTGCCAGTAGCACCCCGGGCCTGTTGATCTACACACCACCCCTATCCCATCAACTGCGGGATATCATCGATCGATTTTAAGAAAAAAAGGAGGCAATTCAGTATGGCCATGTATGTGATCGGCATCGGGGGAACGGGGGCGAAATGTATCGAGGCAATCACGAAACTCGCCTCGGTGGGACTGTTTACCGAACAACCGTTAAAAGTTCTCTTTATCGATGCGGACGAAACCAACGGGAATCTAGAGCGATCGAGAAACGCGCTCAGTATCTACAAGCGATGTCAGGAGTTGATCGTCGGCAAAGAGAACCAAGATAATAGCCAACTCCATCCCTGGATGAAAACTAAGATCGAATCCTTCGATCTCTGGTCGCCCTTTGGCGGGGTTAATTCCAGTAAAGAATTGAAAGCCTTTTTCAACTACAACACGCTCAAACAAAATCAACCCGCTCTCGGTAATCTATTCGATGTTCTCTACACGAAAGACGAACAGGAAGTCTCGCTAGACGTGGGTTTCCGCGGTCGTCCGGCGATCGGTTCGGCGGTGATGAGCCAAGTGGATCTCGAACGATTGGATCAAGAACCCTGGGGAGCGCTGATCAAACAAATACAAGCAGACACAGGCGCAGGAAAAGCCCCGAAAGTGTTTCTCTGCGGGTCGATGTTTGGGGGAACTGGAGCCTCTGGACTACCGACGATCGCCCGTTTACTGGCCAATAAACTGAAAAATATCGGGGTCAAAGATAAAGTCAAGATCGGTTGTCTGTTCCTGTTGCCCTATTTCGGGTTCACCCCGCCGCCAGGAGAAGATCCGGACGGGATTTTCGCCCGTTCCGAACAATTTTTACTGAACACCGAAGCCGCCCTACGCTATTATGTAACCCAAGCGCGAGAGACCTTCGATACGGTTTTTCTGCTGGGAAATGAAAACTTCTCGAAAGTGGAATTTAGCGTCGGCAAAAATAGCCAGCGCAATGATCCCCACTTCCTAGAACTCTATAGCGCCCTCGCCGCGCGGTATTTTTTCCTCCATACCGCCGAAATAGGGGAAAAAGTCGTTTTAATAGGCCGGGAGCAAATCGGTCGGCTGATTTGGGACGATCTGCCGGATCGAGCGGAAATCCAACCCGCGCTCGTCAACGGGACTCGATTCGCCTACAGTTGGCTGTCCGAGTTTGAACCCGAACTCAACGGCATCCTCAAAAGAAAAGATGATCGCCTGGTACTTACACCCTGGTCGCGCCCTTTCTTTCCCCATAGAGGCTCGGCAGACGGGATGACGCGGTTAGGTGATCCCCAACAACAGGAAGCACTGAAGACGATTAGCGCCTGGTGTCGGGATTATCTGACTTGGTTGTACCGCCTGCACCAGATCGAGGGAGAACAGATCCAACTCTTTAACACCCAAGCGATGGGTGATCCAGAAAAGTCCCTCCGACGAGAACAGTTAGCAGAACTGGTACTCGATCGCCCTCTCGATAATAAAACCAAATCGAGAGACACGATCACCTCTCTGATGCAAAGCCTACAGAGCTATAGACCGGACAACTCCGCGGAGCCTGGGATCGCCGCATTAGCCAAAGCCCTATACACCTTTTGTAAGCAATAGCCTTTAGTCTATGTTTTTATTACTGCCGAAATTAAAATCCGATAGCGATGTCCGTCCCTCCGATCAAGCGGGAAAATGGGACGCGCAAGACTTTAAAACCTTTGGCGATGTGGCCTCCAGTCTCGATTACAAATCCCCCGGCCAGGTAAAAAGTGTCAGTTCCGTCCCCACCATCTGGGCTCGTCCCCTGTCGATGCAAATGGCTCTTCACAACAAGGCCTATCCCATCCATCGGCAGATGATCGACCAGTGGCAAGGAATGTTAGCGGCCTTGGCCCTTGCGGAAATGCGGCGTTTTCCCCTCTCGGCACAACTGCTAGAACTGGGCCAACTCCGCCATCAAGATCCCTTCGCCCGTGCCCTCTACGAACTGCGCCCCAATCCCCCCAGTAAAGCCCTTTATCTTCTAGAGGCAAAAAACCCGTGGGAAGATGTCTACGTCTTTTTATGGGATGGGAAATCGGTGGGAATGTCTTCCCCCAGTACGATCGTCGTTCCCTCCGAAGCCGGCAAGTGGGAAAATCTGCCCTGGTGGAATCGGCAGACCCGTTGTTTGGAAGCGCCGCAAGGTTATCTCAATGCCAGTGAAAAAGCATTGCTCTGGCGTTGGCTGGAGAACCTCAATAACGAGTTAAATCGCTATACTGGGGACGCGATCGCCCAGAATACCATGCGGGGTCTGTTAGCGGAATTTCAGAATAGCTTGGGAGGGCAACCGGAACAACGGCTGAGTTTAAGTAATAATCCCCAATTTTTTGGCGTTCCTCTCAATCGAGGCCTTTTAAACGCCCTCAATCGTCCCGTCAAAGCCGAACCGAAAGAATCCTGCGTGCGGGTCGTGGCCAGCGAGAATAAGCGCGGCCTCGTTCCCCCTCTCCTGATTATCGATCCAGAAATCGCTCGCTCGTGGGATCGATCGCCCCAAGATATCTGGATCTATCAGGATCAAACCCTCGCCTCTCCATCTATCCTCAAGGATTTACAGACTGGGAAAATCCTCTGGAAAGATATCCGGTGGATCGAGTCCAAGGATCTATTTACCCCGGAATTTCACTTTATCGATGTGGAAGATGCCCTACCAGGGGGGTTTTTGCCGGATAACACTCCGTCGATCGTGTTCAAAGGACAGGAAATCACCCCTCTCCTGCCCCTCAACCCGATCCTCCTGGACTACTTTACCCCCGAAGAGTTACTGCGGAAGCTCCAGTTCAGTACGCTCAACGGGAGTGAGGGGCCAGTTCTGCGGGTATCCCTAGACCTGCCCCTATCGGGCATGAACAATGACGAGAGAAATCCCCAGAATTATCGGGTGTTTAAAGACTATCCCATCAAGGAAGACAACGCCCTGACCCAAGTTCCGGTTTTAGATATCTGGCCGAACTTCCGGGCCGAGGGTTGGAAGGAATATTACGCCTTTTACTACGATCTGGAATTTCTCGGTTCCTCGAATCCGCTTGATCGCACTTTTCAGGTGAATTTGCCCGGCGCCAAAGAACCGCATATTTTCCAAGATGGCAAGGGTTCCTATCAACTCACCCGACTAGAGGAGTATCCCTCCTGTATCGAATGTCGGGATCGATCGAAAAACTTCCTCGGTCTAATCCTGCTGAAAACCCCCGCGTCGATCGCTCTAGAAGGTTCCTGGAAAGTAGGGGTCGATTTTGGGACATCTTTCACCAATATCTACGTCAATCGCCGGGGAGTGACCGAACCGCTTCCCCTAGAAAGTCTGCACCTAAAAGTCACGGAGGTACTGTCCGATACTCGACTGCCCACCCTGTTCGAGTATTTCGTTCCCGAAAACTTCATTCCCCCAGAGAAACCGTTACCCCTCAGTAGCGTATTGACCACCCGAAAAGCGCCCAACGTAGCGAAAGAACGCCCAATCTACGACGGTCGGATCTATATTCCCGATCTTGCGAGATTTAACCCCCAAGAGGGCTGGATCGAAACCGATCTCAAGTGGACGAACATTACCGTCAATCGGCTTTTTCTTAAGCATTTAGCCCTTCATGTCACGGCCCTCGCGGCGAAAAACGGCATCCAACAAATCCAGTGGTCTCTCTCCTATCCTTCCGCTTTCTCCCGCGCGGATAAAATCCGCTACGCGCGCAACTGGCAGGATTTAACCGAAGAGTTGCAAGCAAAAACCGGGATCAGCCAAATTTGCCCGCAACAGGATAATCTCACCAATTTCCGCACGGAAAGCCTGGCGACAGCCCAGTATTTCGCCGATCAGGAAGGTCATAACCTCGTCAATAGCACCTGTATCGATATGGGGGGAGGAACCTCGGATATCTCCATCTGGGAGGCGGATACCGATCGCTTCCAACTGGTGCATCAATGCTCGGTACAATTAGCCGGGCGACATCTGTTCTCCCAATTTTTGGAACTCAATCCCCGATTTCTCGTCGAAAAGTTTGGGGGAGGCGGTTTAGGGGGATTGAAAGATGGAGCCTTTCACGCCAAGCTAGATGTCCTACTCCGTCGCGAAAGTGAGAACTGGCTCAAGAAAAGAGACTTTCTCGAAGAAGATCCCCAATTCCAGGGTTTACTCCGACTGATGGCGATCGGTACGGCGGGACTATACTACTATGTGGGGATTCTGTTACAGGTTCTCTACGAAAAAGACCGCTACAGCCGACCGGAAATCACCCCCGTGTACATCGGTGGCAACGGTTCGCGCCTGTTGAACTGGCTGGCGATTGGCGGACGGTTCGATCGTCACGCTGAAGTTAACGAACTTTTCAGTCGGATACTGAGTAAGGCCTCCGGTTTCCCGGACACCAACGAGATCACCCGATTAAGCACCCGTCCCAAGGATGAAGTCGCCTGTGGTCTGGTACTAGACCGAACTCCCCTAGGAGGAATTATCAGCAAAAAACCGGAACCGGTAATCGCCGGGGAGGATTGCGAGGTGAACGGTCAAAAAATTACGTGGAAAGACTATCTGGAGTTGGAAGGCAATATCACCGGCTTCGATATGCCCCAACTCCAGGAAGTTCCCGCTTTTCTAAACGAGTTCAACACCGCAGTGAAAGAGATCGACATTCAGGGACTTAAACCCATGCCCGCTTTTAAAAATGGCGAACTGGAGTCTAGTTACAAAGATCGTCTCTGGCGTGAAGTCCATAAAGAACTGAGAACGAATCTCGTTCACATTCGGGGAGATTCAGAAAACATCCGCGTCGAGCCACCTTTTATCCTAGGATTAAAGGCACTCCTCCGCGTTTTAGGCAAGGAGTGGGCTGGCAAATAACGGCTAACCAGAGGGGAAGTAGGAAAAATACCGGCGAGGTCTTTTCTACTCCCCTTAGCAAAAAGTCTAAGGGAGAACGATGATGTCTAATTGTCCAGTTTGTGATGCTATATATAACAAAGGACAAGAGAGTTGTTCGGTATGTAAATGGCCACTCGATAGAGACCCTCAAAAAATTATGGATTGGGCGCAAGATTTATGGGCGACTAAAAAAAAATATACTAATTTAAAAAAGCAATATCAAACGCTGGCGATTGAGACAAAAATCGAGTATATTAATAGTTTAGAAGAAAAGGTAAAAGAATTTAGCGATCGATTATCCAAATTTGAGCAATTAGAAGACCGGGTAAAAGAATTTAGCGATCGATTATCCAAGTTTGAGGATTCCGAACTCAAATACCAATCCCTACCATCACAAATGGAAACCCTACAAAACCAAGTAGGATCAATCCTTTCTGAGCAAAGAAAATGGATAGAATTCCAAGAAAGAATCAACAAAATTAATGAAGATTCCTCGAACCTTGAAGAGACTAAAAGACAATTAGATGAAATTCAAGGTAAGTTAGAAGATTTAGAAAACAATATTCGATCGAACGAACGTGCCAATCGAAAAATGGTTTCTAACCAATCCTCATATCCTTCTGAAACAAGCGTTTCCTATCCAGAACTTTCGCCACAAACTCAGAACCCGATTAGCCTAGAAGAATCGAATCTAGCGAAAAGATATAACAGCGATCGAGAGTCTTTTTCCCAACAGGCAATCAACGTCACCGCCACCGAAGAAAGCTTGACAAAACTAAGAATCGGTAGTTCCTCGCGGGTAATCTTCGAGAAAAATCGTCGCGGCAATTATTCGATCATCAAAGAAAACGGCACAGAATATTTAGTACCGAGTAACAACCTCAGACTGAACCAACACAACTACAAAGCGATCGAAGACTTTTTCGACTGTAAAAATCTTCAGCTAGAGGGTAACTTTGAACTTCTCAAACCCGCTAGAGTTTCCGCTTTACCCGGAGGGGAAACCTGGCAGTTAGAGGAACGCGGCATCCTACAATTCTGATATATAAAATCGGTGAATCCTATGAAAAAAATCAGCTATGCTAAATTGGCTCTATCCCTGCTCCTCGTTTCTACTGTCCTCGTCGGATGCGGGAAGGGGACTGATCCCCAAAAAGAGCAAACCTCTCAAACCTCCTCGGCAACCGTCGAGAAATCTCCTCAATTACAGAGCGATATCGATAAAGCTTTCGATGAGTTAAAAAAAGAACAGCAAAAGTTTCTCGATGCCCTCAAGGGAGCGATTACGATTACTGACAAGAAAAAGCTGGAAATTATTAAGAGCGATGCGGTTAGTACAAAGATAGAAAATTTACAGACAAAAATAAAAGAGTATCGCAAAAATCAGCTACCGAAGCTAAAAGAAGAAGAAAGAGCATCCATTGAGAAAATTTTGGGTGACATCGATAGCTCTTTAGAGGAAATCTCTCAAAAGGTAATCAATCCTTTTAAGACAGGATTGACAAGAGATGCAATTGAAAATGTTCAGAAACAATTAGATTTTTTTACAAGAAGAAATATCTCCCAAGATAATTATGGTAACTTTGGAGATACTACCGTCGAGGAAATTACAAAATTTCTCCAAGATAAACAGAAGTCACTAGAAGATAATATTAAACAATTAAAATCTCCCATCGATCCAGAAATACAAAAATTATCTAATCGAATAGCACAGTTAGAAAAAGAAAAAACCTCTTCTAATACCACTTTTCTCGTTGCTATATTAGCATTATTAGCGAGCGTAATTTCTTTGCTAAGATCCCGCAAAAGATCGAGTAGAAGCTCTTCTATAGGACAACCATCACCCAATAGACATGAGCCTACGAATAAGCACTTTCTTAGATTAATTCTTTCTAGATTCAATTTTTGGAGTAAAGAAACAAACCCTGAAGGAGATGGAGACGGGGAATCTCCAGAGAACTCGTCCGCTTCAGTTGCTTCTCAGAATTGGAGTCCAAATGAAACTCAATTTTTTTATAGAGGTTACGATCAAGCTTATCAAGAGATTGACAAAAAACTCTCTGAAGAAATAAAATATATCGAGCGAAAAATTACACAAGAAAACCGTATAATTAATGATAGAATTGCCGATTTAGAATTAAAAATACACAATTGGAAAACCAAAGATACGAAAGTTCGGGAACAAAAAGAACCAACTGGCATAACTATTTGGAAACCTTCTGAACCACCCGCGAGCAAGACTTACCAGAGTACAGCACCTTCAGTATCTAGCTCTTCCCACTCCCTAGGAGGAGATAATTATTATCTAGATGCTCGTTCCTCATCCCCGATCGAAGTATCTCCTACAGAAGAAAGCCTAGCGAATCGTCGAATGGGAGGGAGCGAACCAATTGTACTAGAAAATAAGCGCCGGGGTTACTATGAGGTGTACCTCGACGGGAACTATCATTGTTTGGTACCTAGCCAAAATTTTAGAATCAACCAGAATAACTATAAAAGCGTTGAGGATCTATTCGAGTGCCAGAACTACGATCCGAATTATTCCGATAGCTATACCGTCATCCGTCCTGCGGTAGTCTATCCCCTAGCGGGTGGGCAAACTTGGCAGTTACAACAGCGAGGAGTTTTACGTTTTTAGTGCGCTAGAGTACGATGAGGAGTGATAAGAGAAGTTACCCAGATGACGAAACTAAATTTTGCGATCGCCGAAATCGTGGATATTTATAATTTCCTACCCAAAGTTCTGGCCCCGAAAGTGGTCAAAGTTGCGGTTCATCCTTCTCAATCTAATAGGGACAGGCCATCTCTAGCCGAACAGAAAAACGGGAACTATTGGATAGTCCTAGTCGAGGCTAATTACTGGCTACTGCCCCAAAGCGGCCTACGCATCAATCAATTTAATCTAGCCACCGTTAAATCTCTATTCGACTGTCAAGGATACGAACTTTCTGAACACGGGGATTTTGTATTACTAGAGGCCGCTCAGGTGTCGGGAATGCCAAACGGGACAGAGTGGAGACTAGAGAAAAAAGGAGTAATCAACTTCGATCCTAACTATCCTGCGGCCGAATTGCGATCGCAACAAAAGCAAGCGCAACAGGAGATTGATCGTCTTCAGTCCGAGTTAGAGGAGAGCAAAAGGAGGAATCAACGATTAAACGCTCAACTAGCCGAATTAGCCTACGATACATTACAAAAGATCCGCGCTGATTTAGTCACCAGAGATGAGTTTATCGAACAAAGTCACAAGCTAAATACCTTCTATAAAGATTATCAAGAGATTGATAAAAAATTATCTGAAAAGTTTAAAGATATCGAGCGAAAAATTACACAAGAGTTTAAATATATCGAGCGAAAAATTACACAAAAAAACCGTATAATTAATGATAGAATTGCTGATTTAGAATTAGAAAAACAGGCTCTTCGGGAATTGTTATGCAAATAATTAACTTAAAATAAAATTCGATGAGAGCAACTACGCTCAAAAGTAGCTGAAATTCATACAGGAAAGGACTTAAGGCACAAATAG
>VYLM01000026.1_pt1 | contig 35608 bp, 32 predicted proteins | sample 5109491 | NCBI WGS metagenome assembly VYLM01 (sample SAMN12291813, study PRJNA351875) | freshwater metagenome | isolation source: freshwater lake | place: USA: Michigan, MSU3 lake | collected 2011-08-06 | reverse complement strand
CTTTAAGAGCCAGTTTCAGATTGTCGATAATATCATCGGGTAATTTTGAGAGATTGGCCAGGGTTCTTTTTTTGACTTGATCTCCTTCTCGGTAGGACTCCCGAAGAAGAACGGTGGGGGGGGGGAATTACGGTTATACCAATTCTCCAAAGTCTGACTACAGAAGTTTAATCCCCCTAAATCCCCCTTAAAAAGGGTGACTTAAATTCGATGTGTAGTTTTCATTTAGAGAAATGGTATTAGGAACTTTTTCTATATACATGGCTATCATTCTAGCAAATAGAGAGAATTCTTGTCCATTAAGAAATGTTACAAATTACATGGGTACATTAAGATAAGTTAAGGGGTGTATCCATTGATGGATAAGGGTTTTCGGCTATTATGGTATATATGTATGGGGGAAGTTCAGTAATTCAGCCAGCCCTAACTAAAATCTTCACTAGCGACGGGAGTATAACGAAAAAAGAGGACTGGTTAGTCCTCTTAACAAGATTAGTTTTCGCTAAATGTTAAACACAGAATGATTGCCGGGCCTAGTAGGCTAGACCCATGCTGCGGGTGGTTTCTGCTCCGAGATAAACCCGAATGCTTAAGAAATCCGTCGGACAAGCGGTTTCGCAACGCTTACAACCAATACAGTCTTCCGTGCGGGGAGAGGAGGCAATCTGGGCAGCTTTACAGCCATCCCAGGGGACCATTTCCAGCACGTCGAGGGGACAAGCCCGAACGCATTGGGTGCAACCGATACAGGTATCGTAAATTTTAACGCTATGAGACATTGAATTATGACTCCTTACCGAGTGTTCTCCATGTTAAATTTCGGGTTTATCGGTTAGTTTACCTTACAGCGATCTGTTCATCGCTCGATCGGTGACATAACTTTAAACTCTGTAACACTTGGGGCCAAATTGCGATCGCTAGTCGCATCTCGGCTAATCCTAAAATAGCCTTAAAGAATTGCTTGCCAAGGTTACGGGGGGAACCGAAAAAGGTAATCTGGATCGCAAGATAATTTATTTCGTTTGCCAGTATGACAGAAATAGCGATCGAATCGATCCTACAGGAAAATCGGCTGTTTCCTCCCAGTGCCGAATTTGCTCAGAATGCCACCATTAAAAGCCTTGAAGAATACCAGCAACTCTACGCCAAAGCCAAGGCCGATCCCCCAGCTTTTTGGGCCCAATTAGCCGAAAAAGAACTACATTGGTTTGAAAAATGGTCAGAGGTTCTTGACTGGCAGCCCCCCTTTGCTAAATGGTTCGTCAACGGCAAGATTAATATTTGTTACAACTGTATTGACAGACATCTCACCACCTGGAGACGTAATAAAGCCGCCATCATCTGGGAAGGAGAACCGGGAGACAGCCGCACCATTACCTACGAACAGCTACACCGAGAAGTATGTCAATTTGCCAACGCTTTAAAGGAATTAGGCGTAAAAAAAGGCGATGTGGTCGGAATTTATCTGCCGATGATTCCCGAAGCGGCCATCGCCATGTTAGCCTGTGCCAGAATTGGTGCGCCCCACAGTGTAGTTTTTGGGGGATTTAGTGCCGATGCTTTGCGCGATCGTCTTAATGATGCGGCCGCTAAGGTGGTAATCACTGCCGATGGTGGTTTCCGCAAGGATAAAGTCGTTGCTCTCAAGGAACAGGTGGATCTGGCCCTAGCCGATAATAGCGCCCCCAGTGTGGAAAAAGTTCTCGTTGTCCAGCGCAGCAAGGAACCCATCAATATGGTTGCCGATCGCGATTACTGGTGGCATGATCTACAAAAACAGGTATCTGCTAATTGTCCGGCCGAACCGATGGATAGCGAAGATATGTTATTTATCCTCTATACCAGTGGTTCCACCGGCAAACCGAAAGGAGTCGTCCACACCACCGGCGGTTATAATCTCTACACCCATGTCACCAGCAAATGGATTTTTGACCTGAAAGATACCGATGTTTACTGGTGTACTGCCGATGTGGGTTGGATTACCGGCCATAGTTATATCGTTTACGGACCGCTTTCCAATGGTGCAACCACGGTGATGTATGAAGGGGTTCCCCGTCCCTCTAATTTAGGCTGTTTTTGGGATGTAATCGAGAAATATCGCGTTAATATCTTTTATACTGCCCCCACTGCTATCCGCGCTTTTATCAAAATGGGTGAAGACATCCCCAATAGCCGGGATTTATCCTCTTTGCGCTTACTGGGAACTGTGGGAGAACCGATTAACCCAGAAGCGTGGATGTGGTATCACCGGGTTATCGGTAAAGAAAAATGTCCGATTGTCGATACTTGGTGGCAAACGGAAACCGGGGGGATTATGATTACTCCCTTACCCGGGGCAATTGCCACCAAACCGGGGTCAGCAACCCTACCTTTTCCCGGTATTATCGCCGCAGTGGTGGACTTAGAGGGCAATCCCACCCACGCGAATGAGGGGGGTTATCTGGTGGTCAAATATCCCTGGCCCGGTATGCTACGAACAGTCTATAAAAATCCCGATCGCTTCCGCAATACCTACTGGGAACAGATCGCCCCCAAAGATGGCCAATATCTCTATTTTGCTGGAGATGGTAGTCGTCAGGACGAGGACGGTTATTTCTGGGTAATGGGGCGCGTTGATGACGTGATGAGCGTTTCTGGCCACCGTTTAGGGACAATGGAGATCGAATCAGCTTTAGTATCTCATCCCGCGGTAGCGGAGGCGGCTGTAGTGGGACGACCGGATGAAATTAAAGGGGAAGAAGTCTATGCTTTTGTGACTCTCGAGGGACATTATGAAGCGAGTCCGGAGTTAGCGCAAGCATTAAAGGATCACGTTGTCAAGGAAATTGGCATTATTGCCCGACCGGGAGAAATCCGTTTTACCGATGTACTGCCAAAAACGCGATCGGGTAAAATTATGCGTCGTCTCTTGCGAACTTTAGCATCAGGTCAAGAGATTTCTGGTGATACTTCTACTCTAGAAGATCGATCGGTTTTGGACAAATTGCGCCAAGGTGCCTAATTTAATTGGCAGTTTTTCCTAGTAGTTAGGGTGAGAAATAAGAGCTAATCTTATCTCACTCTAACGGGAGTGATCCTCGCTGAATATATTTGCTCAAGCAGCAAAGCTAAGTAGTTGGACAAAAGTAAAGTTAACTGTGGGGTAAGGAGTCAGGAGTCAGGATTCAGTAAGAATTGCGGCAATTTACATTTCTTAAGATAGACAACAGAATTTATGTCCGACTACTTATAGCTAATAATAAATCCTGTTTAAAAGGTATAGGGGAAGTGGGAAGTGGGGAAAAACAATCCATAACTTGGGAGTTAATCACACGATTAAAAACGGATTTGGTATAATGATAAAGATAAGAGCAAATTGAAATTATAGGAGTTTAATCAATGACCACCACCACTACTACCGATAATGATTTAAAAAGACTAGAAGATTTAATCCTCAATGGACAGAAGATAATCGAACATCGATTCAACGAGATCGACAATCGACTAACTACCATGGACAATCGACTCACTACCATGGACAATCGACTCACTACCGTGGACAATCGACTCACTACCGTGGACAATCGACTCACCACCATGGAAACTCGACTCACTACCATAGAAACTCGACTCATTGAGGTGGACAATCGACTCACTACCGTGGACAATCGACTCACTACCGTGGAAACTCGACTCACTACCACGGAAACTCGACTGATTGAGGTGGACAATCGATTGAAGGTGATCGAGAATGGACAAGCGGAAATAAAAGCTGATGTCAAAAATCTTCAAAAAGATACTACTGATTTAAAGATTGAACTGACGGAAGTTAAAGGTGATATTAAAACTCTTGATAGTAAATTTGATGACATGAATAAACGCCTAGAGAAAGTCGAAGGAACCCAAAAGAATCAAATTTGGACATTGATAACTGTCTTAAGTGGTTCCCTACTAGCAGTGGGATTTAGAAGTTTTTTTATCAACAATAATCCCTAATCTCAGCCAGAGAATTGCTATAATTTGCTCACTAAAACAATGAAAAGCGATCGCCTAATTCTCCGTCCTTGGCAACTACCCGCAGACAAAGAGTCTTTTTTTCAGATCTATCAAAATTCCGAAGTCACTGATTTTTTACCGAGAATTCGTCAGTTAGCCACGGATATTGAGAGTTTAAATGCCCATTTTTCCGAAAGATTAGCAACTATTCGTAATCAGGGTAATGGCAGCGATTAGTGGGCAATGATCGATCAAAAAAATAATCAGATTATCGGTTCGATAATTTTACAGAATTTACCCGATAACTACGGTTATCCTACCCCAGATAGCGAAATTGGTTGGCATTTACGGCGCGATTATTGGGGACAAGGATATATAACCGAAGCGGCTAAAGTTATTCTAGAATACGGCTTAATCACCTTACAATTGCCGATTATCTACGCAGTGGTTAATCCCGATAATTATCGCTCAATTCGTGTCACGGAAAGATTAGGAATGCAATCAATGGGATTAACGAATAAATACTACGACACTGAAGCACTTTTATTCTCGATCGAAGCTTAAAGTTCATTAATAATTATTGATTGTTTCTTATTTTATAGCTGCTGTGGTTGTCATGCTAAACCCATTCTTGTTCAAAAAGCAAAAAGGGAAATATATTCCCTTTTTCTAGCTTTTATGGACCCATATCCTAAACGGTTTCGGGTTTAACACCTCTTTGGTCGAGAACTTTCTGTAATTCCGCTTCGTCGGTTTTGGTCAAAGAAGTGCGTAACACTTTACCTCCGTAGGGGGCCACTTCATCGAGGACTTTATCGGGGGTAACTTTTTGGACGAGAACAAAGAGAGCAGAGGTACTGGGCTGCAGGGTTTCTCCCAATTCGCGCATAAAATTGTCATCCACACCGATATCACTTAAAGCACCTCCCAAAGCACCACCAGCAGCACCGAGGACGGCCCCTAATAAGGGGGATAAAAAGAGCATTCCGATTAATAACCCCCAGAAACTGCCACTAGCGGCTCCTGCTGCCGTTAAATTGACCGCTTGCTTGAGTTTAATCTGGCCATCTTTGTTTTTAACCACTACGGCAGCATCTTCTAACTCGATCAGATGTTCCTGTTGCAGTTTAGCCAAAGTTAAACGAACTTCTTCTGCTTTAAATTCGTCCTCATAGGCGATGACAAATAGATCAGCCATAATTTTTCCTCGATTATTAGCAAATAAAACCTTTATACACTACTTTTGCCGGATTAAAAAGTTTGAGGTATCGGAGAATACCGAAAACCCATGGCGATTAGGTGTCATAGATACGCGCTTCAAAAGCATCGGGATTTTCTTGACAGTATTCCTCAAAATAGGTTTTTTCCGGTTTTTTAGCGCGTTGGTGTGCCAATTCTGCCTGTAATTCCTCAACAACATCCCAAGCTGCGGCACAATCGGGAGAATTTGCCCCTTTTTCAGCACAGACTGCCCGGGCAATATCTCTCGCTTTGATAATCTCCGCTTCTAAATCAAGACTGCGGGGCTTTTCGACGGCATTACCTTTATGGAGGATGTCACTAACAGAGATAACACCGAGCAAACCGCCTTTAATTACCGGTGCGAAACGAATACCGGTATTAGCAAATAAGCGGGCTACATATTCAACCCCGAGGTCGGGATTAATCACGATGCAGGGTTTGCTCATCACTTCATAGACGCGCACTTTTTGCGGATCTTGACCGAAAGCGACGACTTTATAGACAATATCGGTTTCGGTGATAATTCCGTAAGCATCTTCATCGTGACGGCGATCAACAATGAGAGTTCTAATGTTCTTTTCTCTCATCAATTGCACCGCTTTGGCAACGGTTTCAGAACCTTTAATCTTGGCCACCTCCGTGGTCATAATTTCAGCTGCTTTCATAGTCATAGTTGGAGAAGTTAAGTTGTGCCTTTATTATTTTAGGGTATATCCTTGTCAAAAATCCAAGAATCTCATCTGTAAGATTTCTAGTTCCAAGGACGTAAAAAATAAGAAACTAACATCAAACAGCCGACAATATTCCCCAGCAATAAGCGGGCTACCTTGAAATAGTTATCTTTGGTATAATACTGGGCTAACAGGATCAAGAATGGAATAGCTGTAGCTGTATAGCGAGTCGAATAATAATGGGTAATTTTAAAAGCTGTAGCGGCAACTACGATCACGGCAACATTTAAAAACAGAAATTTACTATCTTTATAGTGATCTCGGCAATTGTTGAGGCTGGCAATCAGAAAAAGAATTCCAAAGGCAAGCAGACAGGAGGAAGCTAAATAGAAAAAGAAACTTAGCCAAGTAGGATCGGGAATAATTTTCTGGAAAACTTGGTAGGCTGGACGAATAGAAAGGATTTTAAAGATAGCGTTGCCTAGAAAGCTGCTGACCAGGACAGATATTATTATCACCTTATTCAAGCTGAACCATTTGGGAGCGAGGATAAATAATAAAAGACCGGTGTAGGCAAAGGAAAGAAATCCGTTTACCAGAGAATATCCAGAAGATAATGAACTTTGACCGGGGGGAACTAATCCACCCCATACGCTAAAAACGATAGCGGGTAAAATTCCAGAAGTTAACCAGCATAATATTAAAGGTTGCCAAGATTTTTTTGAGGAACTAATTGTTAGTATTGGCAAGATAAACACCAGAACGAGAAAAGTTTGTCTGCCGACAATTGCCATCCCTAAACATAATCCACTCAGAGCGGCTATTCCTAAGCTCATTTGCCGGTTATCTGCAATTTTTTCTAGAGCTATAAATATCAAGAAAACTGCTAAGGTTGCCAAGAGCATAGCAGGGATTTCCGTGAGAGCCATGCCCGTAATCACCCAAATCATCGGTAGGCCCATAATTGTCATACTAGAGACCAGTGGCTGGGGAATTTTGAAAATTTTTTGCAGGGTTAAACTCAGGACTAAAATTAACAGTAATAAAAGAAGAATATTAACCAACCTAACGGCAGGGGCTTGCAAATTGGTCAAGGGCTGAAAGATATAATGAATTATCGGGTATAACGGACCTGGGGCCGATTGTCCTGTACCGCGTAAGAATCGATAGGATAAACCGTATTGATTTAATAAATCTACTAACGGTAAGTGATAAACTTCATCATAAACGAGAGCATGGGGAGAAAGAAGTACACAGGTTAATAAAACCACAAAACCGATGAAATTGACCAGGACACTTGCTAGTTGAGCGGGATTAAAATCCTTAGTCATTTTCAGCATATTCATAATTTTGTGTCGAGGAAATTACTCTCCTAGTATTATGCTCTAGTTCATTGGGTTTGTCCAGAAGAAAATCGGGACGGCTTCAGGATGGCTGACGGCTAAAAAACCGCTCCCTGATTAACGCCATTCCACCAGTTGTCGTTCTTGGACAACCAAACCATATACTGTCTCGGTTTGACGGGCTAAATTCGCCCAATGAAAGCGTTTTTCTAGGTCTTCGTAGGCGTTATTAGCTAATTCGTGGGCGTATTCGGGATGATTTAAAACCTCCAAAATGCCCCAAGCGAGGGAATCGGGATTATTGACCCGGGTGACAATTCCCGTTTGACCATGACGGACAACTTCGGGAAAACCGCAGGTATCGGAAACTACCACGGGAACCCTAGCGGCGAAACTTTCCAGGGCGACAATGCCAAAAGGTTCGTAAAGACTGGGAAAAACGGCACAATCGGCCACGGTTTGGAAGCGATCGAGGTTTTCATCGGACATAAAGCCCGTAAAATAACAATGATGCCAGATACCGAGATGCCAGGCCTGTTGTTTAAGTTTGTCGGTATTGCCGCCACCGATAATAACAAATTTAGTTTTAGCCCCAGTCTGAGCGAGGACTTTTGGGGCAGCGTTGAGTAACACCGAAACCCCCTTTTCAAAGGTCATGCGCCCGACGTAATAGACGATTTTTTCGTGATCTTCGGCATATTGACGACGAAAAGCTCGGTAATCAAAGTTAGGGTCTCTTTGCTTTTTCTCGGCCCGAATACCGTTATAAACCACATCGATTTTATCCCAGGGTGCGCCCAAGGCTCGATGGACTTCATGACGCATATAGCCGGTACAGACGATGACGCGCCAAGCATTATAGACGAGGGTTCCCTCTTTGCCGGCGATATAGCGTTGGGTGTCGGTGTGCAGTCCGTTATAACGTCCGTATTCCGTGGCGTGAATCGTGGCAATCAGGGGTATTTTAAAGAGATGTTTCAAGGCGATGGCTGCATCCCCTACTAACCAATCGTGGGCATGAACAAGGTCAAATTTTCCGTATTCGGCGATTAGTTTGCCGCCTTGTTGCCCCATGCTGTTATTCATGTTGACCACCCAATGGAAAAAGTCATTGCCGGGGGGTACGGGGACGCGGTGGATGTGAATACCTTCCACCAGTTCATAACTGGGGGCCTGACCGAATTCGATCGTGATTAAATGGACTTCATGACCGAGTTTGACGATTTCGGGATAGAGTTCGGCAACATGACGGGCGATACCGCCCACTAATCGCGGTGGAAATTCCCACGCCAAGACTAAAATCCTCATTTTTCCCTAACCTCGACCTGATTTAAGCTTGTAGGTAATCATTGCATCCCCATGGTATCTATTTTGGCTCTGGTTTCTTCCTCTAATTGCCACTCTCCCTGCCCCAGTCTGGAGAGGATTTCTTGTCGCCACTTGTTTAATTGTTCCTGAAAAGCGGCCGTTTGTAGATCGTTGCGCCAGAAAATTAGGGCCGATTCGCCAGTTTGCGAATAATAATTTTTCCGCTCTCCAGCGACGCGGAAGCCAAAATGCTCGTAGAGTGCGATCGCTGACTGGTTCGATACCCTTACCTCTAGCGTAGCCCTTTCCAGTTGTCTTTGTACAGCCTTTTCAAGCAGTTTGTAGAGAAGCAGTTTTCCTAATCCTTGTCTTTGATAGTCGGGATAAATTGCCAGGAGGGTAATATGCGCTTCTTCGAGAATTGCCCAAGAACAAGCCAATCCGATTAGGGTTTCGTCCTCCCCGTCTAGGGTAAGAATTAATAATTCACTGTTGGGGCTGTTTAATTCTCGTTCATAACCAGATAGGGTCCAAATACCGCCGAGACTGCGGCGATCAAGTGCTACCATGGCGGCAAGATGCGGCGATTTTGGGGTTTTAAGCTGGATTTTTGGCATTTATCGGGGAACGGGAGTGGGGTGTAGGGTGTAGGGTGTGGGGTGTAGGGTGTGGGGTGTGGGGTGTAGGGTGTGGGGTGTGGGGTGTGGGGAGAAGCTTTTTTCAGTGTTGCCAAAGGCACGGCGTAGCCGTCCAGTAAACAGTAAACAGTAATCAGTGAACTGAAAACTCACATCTGATAACTGATAAATGTTGGTCAAAGATAAGCAAAAGTTATTTATTGACTGCAAAAACTTGAGAATATTTAAATTAATATTTCGCAATATTTATAAATTCTTAAGAATTAATTGAGAAAGATTTTTATTTAACAACGATGTTATCATGGTTACAGCGATTTTACTGAATTTCATAATGGGTTATCTTGTGCTTTTTTGGGCAGCAATGGCTGAAACCCTTGCCACACCTAGAAGGTGATCCTAATTAAGACGGGTAAATCAGTCAATTTCACCCACAACGATGATCTTTTTTTTGTGTAGTTTTATTGCAAAAAAAAAGTTTTTTTGACAAAAAGCACAAAGTATGATGGAGACTAACGTATTTCTGGCTGCGAGTAATTATCATTGTCCCAGTATTCTCAAAATCGAATAGTATAGATTGAAATAACTCAATGTACGCAAACCTATGGATGGCAGCTTAATCCTGTTCAATATTCTCAATCCGCCGGTTTTGTTCTTTTTCTTAGGAATGCTGGCAGTATTTTTTAAATCCGACCTAGAGATTCCCCAACCACTGCCTAAACTCTTTTCTCTCTATCTGTTGATGGCGATTGGTTTCAAGGGAGGTTATGAACTAGCGAAAAGTGGCATCAATAACCAAATCGCTTTAACCTTGATTGCCTCCGTGGTTATGGCTTGTATCGTTCCCATTTACACTTTCTTTATCCTGAAAATTAAACTCGATAGTGCCAATGCAGCAGCGATCGCAGCCGCCTATGGTTCCATTAGTGCCGTTACTTTCATCACCGCCAGTTCTTTTTTAGAAAAACTTCATATTTCCTATGGCGGTCACATGGTAGCGGCCTTAGCTTTAATGGAATCGCCAGCGATTGTAGTGGGTTTAATCCTGGTGCGAGTCTTTAAAGAGAAAAATGGCGAAGAAGAAGCGTTTTCTTGGTCAAAGGTTCTACATGAAGCCTTTTTAAATGGTTCGGTATTTCTCTTAGTCGGTAGTGTTGTGGTTGGTATGCTCACGGGGGAAAAAGGCTGGGAAAAACTACAACCTTTCACTCAAGGGATTTTTTATGGTGCTTTAACTTTCTTTCTCCTTGATATGGGATTAGTGGCGGCGAAAAGAATCCGGGAATTAGGCAAAACTGGTTCTTTTCTCATCGGTTTTGCGGTATTCATTCCCGTCATCAATGCTATGGTGGGGATTCTCATCGCTAAGGTTCTCGGATTTGAACAGGGCAATGCTTTATTATTCGCTGTTTTGTGTGCCAGTGCCTCTTATATTGCTGTTCCTGCGGCCATGAGAATGACTGTTCCCGAAGCGAATCCTAGTTTATACGTTTCTATGGCCTTGGCTTTAACTTTTCCTTTCAATATCGTCATCGGTATTCCTCTGTACCTAGAGATGATCAAAATCATTGGCTGTGGAGTCTAAAAAGCCAGGCGGTTTTTAAATAATTCCCGTCAAAATTGTTCTCTTGCACTTATACCTTTTTTACTTAACTACCATGTTTGAATCCCCGCATCCTTCCCTACAAACTGTCAAAAAAGTGGACATAATTGTTAGTCATGCTCTTCTGGAAGAAACCTTAAGTGTTCTTGATGTTGTCGGAGTTTCCGGTTATACCGTCCTTGGCAATGCTTCGGGAAAAGGCGATCGAGGTTTATCCCGTGATGACTTGGATTGTGATTACAGTGGTAACTACATTATGACGGTTTGTAATAGTGACGAACAACTTAATCGTCTGATCGATAAAATTCAGCCTTTTTTAAAAAAAGCTGGCGGAATTTTTGTAGTGACTACGGCCCAATGGCTAACTCATTAGACCTCTTGTAAAAATCAAAAATTGTCGTAGTTAATTAGAGTTGGCTGAATAAATCTAAAACCCTTGCTGGATAATATTTTTAGGCTTTTTTGAAATCAAAAAGTGCCAGCCCTTGCAGTGATCGGGGGGGAAAAATTCAGGGACTTTTTCCCTGAAAATTAGGTAATTGACCCCCTGAAAATGGGTAAAACCCCACACCCTACACCCTCTTTCAAGTCAGGAGAAAGATATTTTCTGGTTTAGAATTTATCTGTATCTGGTCTGGGACCAACAGCGCCGGCGGGATTAACAAAAAGATTGCCCCCGGCTTCATTTTGGAAGATACAATCGATTTTCGGTTTGCCTTCCAAGGGACCGGTATAACCAAAGGTATTCATCCGGTTTTTACAACTTTGTACCTGCTGTCCATCGACTAATTTTTGTTGTTCTAAAATTGACCAGTTATTGCGTCGCAAAACGCAACCGGGTTGCATGACTGGTTGGGTAACAAAAACATTAAAGGGGTTAAGGGTGACATAAACCCGCAAATCGGTGACAATGGCGCTGGCCCCAAATTGCACGCATAATTCCGCATTGGGGGCGCTGCGATCGATTACTTCTCGGGAAGCGACGTTTTCGGGGCTAAAATTAGCGGTAGAACTGAATACCAGACCGAGACCCACTCCTAGTACAAAAATACCACCAATCAGGGCGATCATGGCATAGTTCAATTTTGCCAATAGGCCTCCGGGGGACGAAGCGCGGGAGTCATCGCCATAGGAGCGGTCATAATCACGATCACGCGATCGAGGAGGAGTATAACGAGGTCTTCTATTCATAGAAATTGCTGATGTGGCTGCTATGGCGGTCAGTCGTTAGCTATTAGCTTATCATTGTTCTATCCTAGCAACCCGGGGGATAACCGACAGGATAGGTCTGGTATAGGGCTATATCGTTTTTTTTGGGTTAGTATGCTATGGTGGATCACTAAACAGAGTAAGTCAGCCTAATCCAAGTTTCTATGCTAGATATTAGCTAGACAAATTCGGAGCGGAGGAACCACATTTGGGGGCGTATTTCTAGATTTTTTAGCCTAGAAAAGGATATCTCTCTATCCTAGCCCGTCAGCTAACTTCGTCGGCGTGGGGGGGAAGACTGAAGCATCACTACATTCCTAGTAATGTCTTGATCGGTTCAGTTATGTCGCTGGTACTACTTGATAGTCATAACTCAAAGGAGACATTGTTTATGGGGATTCTCATGTCAGCTTACCGATCACAACAATTTTAAGATTTTCCGTAGATAACCATATTTTCTATGAGTTTGCTGTACATTTTTCGAGCAAACTTTTAGTTGTATCGAGAAACCAAGAGTAAAAACAGGATCAAAAATGCTGGAATCTTTACCAATGTGGATTGCTGCGATGACTTTTATTGCAGTCATTGTGGTTATTATGTTCGAGTGGCTTCATATTACCGTAGCGGCTTTATTAGGAGCTTTAATTTTAGTTTTTACCCATATCATGACTCTCCAGGAAGCGGTGGGTTATATCAGTCGTAGTTATGCCACTCTTGCCCTATTTTTTGGGGTGATGGTGTTAGTAAGAGCCTTTGAACCAACGAAAATTTTTGATTATTTAGCAGCACAAATGGTGCTTTTAGCCAAGGGACAGGGCAAATTATTATTAATAGGAATTGTTGCCATTACTACCCCGATCTGTGCGGTATTACCCAACGCCACCACGGTGATGTTATTAGCACCTTTAATTCCGCCCTTAGCTCAAGATATAGGGGTAGATTTTGTGCCTCTCTTAATCCTGATGGTTTTCGTAGCCAACAGTTCTGGATTATTAACTATTGTTGGTGATCCCGCTACTTATATTGTTGGTGATTCTATTAATATCACCTTCATGGAATACCTACAGCGTTTAAGTTTAGGTGGTGCCTTGGCAGTGATTACCATTCTGGTTATGTTACCTTGGTTATTCCCCAAAATCTGGCGGACAAAATTCGAGCATTTAGAAGACTTACCCCATCCGAAAATTAATCATCCTCGCGTCTTAGCTCTGGGGGGGATTATCGTCTTTTTGGTCTTATTTTTGTTCGTCGTCGGCGAATCTTTTCCTGTACCCCTTGCTCCTGCTGCCGTTGCTCTGATGGGGGCAGCTTTAGCCCTACTTTTAGCCCAGCAATCGAAGATAGATACGGTGCATAATATTCTCCGGGATGTGGACTGGAGTACCCTATTATTTTTTATGTCGATTTTTGTGCTAATTGGCGGTTTAGAAAAAACTGGCGTAGTTAATAGTGTATCGGGACTTCTGGCGATAATTTTAGGCAAAAATATCTTTTTAGGTTCTCTAGTCTTGCTGTTTTTTGTCGGACTTGTTTCCAGTGTCGTTCCCAATATTCCCCTAGTGGTGGCCATGGTTCCACTACTGAAACAGTACCTTGTTAATGTTAATTTAGTCGGGACGGAGGTTCTTTCCCCCGATTATGCCGGTTCTTTTCCCCCAGAAGTTTTACCGCTTTTCTATGCGATGATGTATGGAGCCACCCTAGGGGGTAATGGTACTTTAGTGGGAGCTTCTTCTAATATTGTCGCCGCCGGCATCGCCGAACAACACGGGGGCAAAATTACTTTTCATACCTTCCTGCGCTACGGTTTACCGGTGATGTTTACTCAGTTAGTCGTCTCGGCTATGTATATGTTAGTTTTCTTTGTCTAGTCTATCTCTGGGGATATTAATGTTAAGTCCGTTTAAGATTGACAAAATCGTTAACATTGATTAACATTCTTCTATCGTGCTAGATAATCTGGATTGAGCGGCGACCGTGAACAAAAAAATCTCTGTTTTAGCACCAGATTTATCCGGTGGTGGTGGCACAAGAGTCTATTTGATTGCTCAAGTCTTGCAACAGCTAAACTGTCAGGTGACGGTTTATGGTCCGATTTTTGGCTGGGAAATCTATCCAACCCCACCGGGGAATATAGCGGTGGTATCGGTCAAAGGCAATAATTATCCCCAGTTTTTTGGCCAGATCAAGACTTTACTTGATCGCCTCTCCGGAGAGATTATCTACGCGGTTAAACCCCGTCCCACCAGTTTCGGCATCGGTTTACTGAAACATTTTTTTTCCCACGTCCCCTAATTCTCGATATTGACGATTGGGAAATGAGTTGGTTTGGTGGTGATCGATGGTCCTATCGTCCTTATCCCCGACAATTAGCTAGGGATATACTCAAAAAAATGCTGCGCTTAGGGATCCGAATCACCCTCTTTATCTGTGCTGGCTGGAAAATTTAATTAACCGTGCCGATGCGGTGACGGTTAATAATCAATTTTTGCAAAAGCGTTATGGGGGGATTTATTTACCGAATGGCAAGGATACGTAACTTTTCGATCCCAATCTCTACGATCCCGTCGCTTGTCGTCAAAAATACGGTTTATCCGCGTATAAAGTCTTAATGTTCCAGGGTACTGCTAGACCCCACAAAGGTTTAGAAGATGTCTTAATCGCTTTAGATCAAATTGGTGATCCTGATTTTAAATTGGTGGTGGTGGGAGGTCGCCAAATCGGGGATGGTTATCTGGATAGTTTGCTAGAAAAAGGTCAACCTTGGTTAATTCATTTACCTGCTCAACCGATCGATCAAATGCCGAAAGTTATTGCCGCTGCCCATGCTATTATCGTTCCCCAGAGGGATGAAGCTACGGCTAACGCCCAATTTCCGATTAAACTTACCGATGGTATGGCGATGGCTAAACAGATTATTTCCACTAAAGTGGCAGATATTCCCGAAATTTTAGCTGATATTGGCTATTTAGTCGAACCTCGATCGCCAGAACAACTAGCTGCTATGATTAGCGAAGTTTTTAATCATCTCGACTCGGCTAATGCACGAGGAATAAAAGCGAGAGAGCACTGTATCGCCTCCTATAGTACCACCGCCATGGCGACAACTCTCTCTCGCCTAATTACTTCTCTGGAAGCAAAATATTAGAGTCTAGCGAGTAGGATAATTGACCGTTCACTGTTTACTTTATTACTTGCGATGAATCCTAATCAAATTCTGCTTAAATATACGCTGAAACACTGGATATTAGTGGTTTCCAGCATTATTATCGGGTTTGTCAGTACCATATTTAATGGGGTAGGAGCTATTTTAGTTATCCCCTTACTAATTTATTTTATTAATCCCGAAAATGATATCTTAAAAAATGCCCCCCACATTATCAAAAAGCTGCTCTCCGTTTTCGAGGTTTTCTCGGTCGATACTCGTTTTTTCTGGATGTTTGCGGCGATATTATTGATTTTAATTCTCAAGCACATTACCAATTTTGTCAGTAATTTGCTAGATACTTACTTGTCTTTGATTATGGCAAGAGATATGCGAATTGATTCAGTTATTCTGCTGCTAGAAGTGGATATAGATTATTATGTAAAAAGTAAAATAGGAGATATTTTTAATCGTTTCATGTCGGAGATTAATCGAGCCGTGGGATCAATTAGAAATTACATTGGCTTGGTTAAGATTGTCGCCACAGCTTTCATGTACTTGGCTATTTTATTATCAATTTCTTGGCAATTAACTATTCTTTCTAGTGTTTTGGGTGGCTTTTTAGCTCTGCTTAATCAATACTTTGTCAAGAGATCAAAAAAGTTTGGAGAGATTATCACCGTAACGGCTAAACAGCAAAGTAATAAACTGTTGGAACTGTTAACGGGAATTCGCCTAATTAAAGCAGTAGGAAATGAAAGATACGAATTAAAATCTATTGTGGAAGATATCGAAGCTAGGGAGAAAGCGGGTTTAGATGCCCAGACTAATAATGCTGTAATCGGACCGCTCAATGAGATCGGTGGGGTAATTATTATTGCTTTAATTATCATTGCTGGTCGTTATCTTTTTAATGAACAACTGCAAGCTTTAGCGACAATTTTATTGACCTATCTCTATGTGCTTTTCCGGGCCTTGCCGATGGTTAGTCAAATTAACGGTGTTAGGAGTAGTCTATTGGGTGATGTTTCAGCAGTGGAGGTGGTAGCCGATTTTCTCATTCGAGAGAATAAACCATTTATGACTAATGGCTCTATTCCCTATCAAAGATTAGAGACAGGTATTCATTTTGATAACGTCCAATTTTCCTATCCCAGTCATCAAGAATTAGTTCTCAAGGGCATCGATCTGTGGATTCCAAAAGGAAAAATGATCGCTCTTGTTGGTGCTTCGGGGGCGGGAAAATCGACAATTGCTGATTTATTACCACGCTTTTATGATCCTACAGCCGGGAGAATTCTTTTTGACGGTCACGATTTACGCCATTATGATCTCAAATCCTTGAGAAAAGCGATGGGAATAGTCAGTCAAGACACTTTTCTCTTTAATAATTCTCTCCGTTTTAATATTGCCTACGGATTAAGCGATGTTAGTGATACAGAAATTTTAGAAGTGGCAAAAAGGGCGAATGCCTACGAGTTTATCTCCAAACTGCCGGAAGGACTGGATACGGAAATTGGCGATCGGGGAGTGAGACTTTCGGGAGGACAAAAACAAAGATTAGCGATCGCTCGTGCCTTACTGCGAGATCCGGATATTCTCATTCTCGATGAAGCCACCAGTGCTTTGGATACGATTTCTGAGCGTTTAGTACAGGAAGCGATCGATGAACTCTGTCGCGAGCGGACTACTCTTGTGATCGCTCACCGTCTTTCCACTGTTCAAAAAGCCTATCAAATTGTGGTGCTGGACAAGGGAAAAGTGGCAGAAATCGGCAATCACGAGGAATTATTAGCTCAAGGTGGTCATTATGCCCGTTTACACGCTCTGCAATTTAGTGATAGCAAAGAGGCTGACTCTAAGAATAGGGAAGATGAGCAAAAAAGAAAAGCTTATTTATCCTACGAAGCGAGAAGCAGTCTTAATAGTCTTTTAGGTTCTTTGCGTCTGGTATCTGAGGATTTAATCGATGATTCTCAGGAGAAACAGGAAATTTTAGAAGAATCCTGTAGTTCAGCTATGCGACTTCTCCGCATTATCGAAGACTACGAGTATTCCTCGACTCGATAGATCTCCTGCAAAAATCAAAAATTGTCGTAGTTAGTGAGGAGTCAGTCTCGATGAAAAAATTTTCACCACCAGAGATGAAAGAGGTGTCCTTCCCTACACCCTACACCCCACACCCTACACCCTCTTTCAAGTCAGGAGACAGGAAATTTGCAGGAGGTCTCTAGAAAAAAAACTTAAGTTATACTAAAATAATTAGTACAGATAGGCATCTTCCCAGACGCTGAAAAGGAATTATTGACCCTTGAAAACTACAGTTAAAGTCAGCAGACAAACCCAATTACCCCTACATCTAGTTATTACCCATCCCCAGTATCGTTTTGTCGATTTATTCGCGGGAATCGGTGGGTTTAGAATCGCTTTGGAGAAATTGGGAGGACGTTGTTTAGGCTATTCAGAAATTGATAAACAGGCCATCCAAGTTTATCAACAGAATTTTATTAGCTATCTCAACAGCGATGAAATTGCTTTCGGAGATGTGAGTAAAATCAGCAATTTACCCGATAATCTTGATCTTATTGTCGGCGGCGTTCCCTGTCAACCTTGGTCGGTGGCGGGATGTTTACGGGGATTTGATGACCGCCGGGGAAAACTCTGGTTTGATGTGATTAAATTAGTCCAGAAAAGTCAACCCAAAAGCTTTATTTTCGAGAATGTCAGTGGGTTAGCTAGTCCTCGCAATCGGGAGAATTTAGAGTTAATTATCGATGAATTAACTAGCTGTGGTTATCAAGTTTACTGGCAGTTATTAAATGCCTACGATTTTGGTTTACCCCAGAATCGCGAGAGAGTTTTTATCGTAGGAATTAGAAAAAATATAGATAACTATGAGCGGTTTAAATTTCCCTTAACTTTGGGTGTCCATCCGAAGGTTTTAGATATTTTAGAAGACATCAAAAATATTCAACCCGTCGAGAAAGTTAAGTTATCAGCAGATACTTTATTTAATGGTTTTGTTCCTCCATCGAGAACTCGTTTTCAAAAAGAAGATGAATTAAATGACTTCTTTATTTTTTCTGATTTAAGAAATGGCCACACAACTATTCATTCTTGGGATATTATCAAAACTACGGAACGACAAAAAAGTATCTGTTTAGCTTTGCTGAAATTAAGACGCAGTAAAAAGTATGGCGAAAAAGATGGTCATCCCGTGGCTTTTTCTACTTTTTTGGAAATTATACCCGACCTAAAAATCGAGGAACTAAATCAGTTAGTTTCTCTGGGTATTTGTTGGCAAACGCAGGAGGGTAAGTATGAATTTATTAACTCGAAAAATATGACGGGAATTAACGGCATTTATCGGATTATTTTACCGACGGCCGATATTATTCCTACCCTAACCGCTACGGGTGCTAAAGATTATATTGCCACTATTTCAATTACCGCTACTCATCCCCAAGAATACAAACAATTGTTTTTAAAGAAAATCTATAAACCCAAAAAGTTTCGAGAAATTACTCCCCAAGATGCGCGTAAATTACAAGGATTCCCCGATAATTTTATCTATCATCCACAGCCGGTTATCGCTAAAAAACAATTCGGAAACGCTGTTCCTGTACCAGTGGTGGAGGCAGTAGCAATAAATTTACTGGAAATAATTTTACCAAATTAATTATCTAGATAATTACGAAACTTTTGTCTATACTTGTTGATAAATGCTTGATCTTTTTGAAGATCGATAAAAGCTTCTTTAATTAATGACCAAGTATTGATTTTACCAGAACAAAAATCCCAACATTCATTTTCAACCCATATATCATGATGTTCCTCTAGAGGATACATTTTATTTCCCTGTGATTGCCACCATGTTTGAGGTAAGAAAGGATTAAAAGGAATAACAATTCTTGTGTGAATACTTGCTAAAGGTTCACGGGACAGCCGATAAGAATACCAATCTAACAACTGGTCGCTAAATCTAGAACCATCTCCCCTATTAGGATGTGTAGCTTTTAAATCAAACACATACTCAATATTGTCTTTGATTAAATAAATATCTACTCCATGACCAGAAGGAGGATCGATATAATTGAGGTTATTCCTATTTATTTTCTTAGCTACTACTCTAAGTCTTTCAATGCACTCTGTCATGGATATTTTTTGTTCTTTCGATTTTCTGAGACTTTTTAAATTATCGAGTTCACTTCTTGAGTCTTGAGGAAATGGACTAGGTTGTAAAAGTTTTTTATCCTGCTTATATAAAATACGAAATCCATTATCTTTGGCCAAAAAGTTTGCTAATTTTTCCCAGAAAGTAGTTCCCATGCTTGTCGTTAGTCCAGTCATCACAGAACTAATCTGTCTCTCCTCTGGAAATAAATAATCTAAAATATGATGATTCCTAGGTTTGGTTTTTTTAAAATAGTTTTCTATTGAGTTTTTAATTAGCTTTTGAATTTCTATCACTAACTGGTTATTATCCATACTGAATTGCAATTAATCAAATTTATAGATCAGCAAAAAGATCAGCAATAGATATATCAAGTGCTTTGGCTAACTTTTCGATATTTTCTAAAGATACATTACACTTACCAAGTTCGATACTGGAAATATAAGTTCGGTGCAGTTCCGCTTTTTCAGCTAAGATTTCTTGAGATAAGTCAAGTTCCCTTCTGCGTCTTCTGATAGCTTTACCAAAACGATGTTTGATATCTAAGGATTCTTTTTGTGCCACAGATCAATAATCAAGAAAGTGTATGAGACATTTCTACAGATTATAATTCACATTTTGCAGATTATAATTTACATTTTGTCTAAAACATTGCTTCGTTCCTCTTAAAGTACAATTGCTGCTATCGCTTCGACTATCTTTTAACTCTTATTTTCGTAACAACTCGAAAAATGTTTCTTTATCAAGACCAATATCTTGAATCATACCCCTGAGAGTACCTTGCTTAATATCTTTTCCTGAATGAATAGGGATCACAACCCTACATCCACCACTATTTTTGTAAATAGCATGGCTACCTTTTTGACGATCCAAATAAAAGCCCAATTTTTCAATAACTTTAATAAACTCCTTGACTTTAACTGCGGGATACTGACTCATATTAAAATATTTAAAGGCTTAAAAATCAAATCTTCTTTGGGAATGGGTTGATGATCAGCTATCAAACTTTCGAGGTACAATTCCATAGCTTCTGTAATATTGACAATCGTTTCTTCAAAAGTGTCTCCTTGAGAATGACAACCTTTAAGCGCAGGACAAAAAGCGTGATAACCACCGTCTGACTCTTTTTCTAGAATAACGGTGTAGTTATAAATTTGTTTGGTATTATCACTCATAACACTATCAGTTGTGGATTGTAAATTATCCTAGCATAGACTTTTTTTAATGACTTTTCCCGGAGCGATCGATTTTTTGAGCGGATTAACTCCCCAGCTAAACTAGAATAGAAAGATAGGAAAGCGATCGAAATTAGAATGACGACCGAAATTGAAAAAGAACTAGAAACCAGCGAAGCTGTCTTGGAAAAACGGCGAAATTTTGCCATTATCTCCCACCCTGACGCGGGAAAGACCACCCTGACCGAAAAACTGTTACTATACGGGGGTGCAATCCATCAAGCGGGTGCAGTCAAAGCAAGACGCGACCAACGCAAGGCCACCTCCGACTGGATGGAAATGGAAAAACAAAGGGGAATTTCGATTACTTCCACGGTTTTACAGTTCGATTATCGTGATTTTCAGATTAATCTCCTCGATACTCCTGGCCACCAAGATTTTAGCGAAGATACCTATCGTACCCTAGCCGCTGCCGATAATGCGGTGATGTTAATCGACGCGGCCAAAGGTTTGGAACCCCAAACGAGAAAACTCTTTGAAGTGTGCAAACTGCGACAGTTGCCTATCTTTACCTTTGTTAACAAAATGGATCGCCCTGGCCGCGAACCTCTGGATTTATTGGACGAAATCGAGCGAGAATTAGGATTACAAACCTATCCCGTCAATTGGCCGATCGGAATTGGCGATCGCTTTCGGGGAGTCTTTGATCGAGCCACCCAGACCATACACCTGTTTGAACGTCGCTCCCACGGCTCTCAGGAGGCGCAGGAAACCGTGATCGAGCTTGGCGACCCCAAAATTGAGGATTATCTCGAAAAAGACCTGTATTACCAGTTAAAAGAGGATATAGAACTACTCTCGGAATTGGGTGCAGAATTGGATTTGCCAGCAGTCCACGCAGGAGAAATGACCCCGATCTTTTTTGGTAGCGCCATGACCAATTTTGGGGTGAAATTATTCCTAGAATCCTTCCTCGACTATGGATTACCACCCAGAGGACGCAATTCCTCTCTAGGTGTCCTTGATCCCACCTATCCCGATTTCACCGGTTTTGTCTTCAAACTGCAAGCAAACATGGACCCCAAACATCGGGACCGGGTGGCCTTTGTGCGGGTATGTACGGGGAAATTCGAGAAGGATATGGTAGTAAACCACGCTAGAACCGGTAAAACTATCCGTTTATCCCGTCCTCAGAAACTTTTTGCCCAAGATCGGGCAGTTATTGAAGAAGCTTATCCCGGAGATGTGATCGGATTGAATAACCCCGGGGTCTTTGCGATCGGTGATACGATTTATATGGGTAAAAAGCTCGAATACGAAGGTATTCCCTGTTTTTCTCCAGAATTATTCGCCTATCTCAGAAATCCTAACCCTTCCAAGTTCAAACAGTTTCAAAAAGGAGTCTCGGAATTACAGGAAGAAGGGGCCGTACAGATATTATCCTCGATCGATGAATTTAAACGCGACCCAATTTTAGCCGCTGTCGGTCAATTACAGTTTGAAGTGGTGCAATTCCGTCTTTTAAGCGAGTACGGAGTCGAAACTACCCTCGAACCCCTAGCCTATAGTTTAGCCCGTTGGGTAGCCGGGGGTTGGGCCGCTTTAGAAAAAGCAGGTAAACTCTTCAATACTTTAACCGTCAAAGATTACTGGGGTCGTCCCGTCTTATTATTCAAAAATGAGTGGAATTTACAGCAAGTCAAAGAAGATCATCCCTCTTTGCAATTAAACTCGATCGCACCGGTAGGATCGGGAGTAGAACCGCAATCCTAACCCTTAATCCCCCAAGACAATTGCCGAACTGGTCAGGACAAGATAGCGACCCCCCAGACAACTAGACTAAAGTAGAAGTGGTCAGAAAGTCTCGATCTTTCCTAACACTCGGATGTCTCAAAGCACTATCGTTGACGAGTCCCTCACCATTAGAAAAAGTCCTGCTGTCAATTCCCGAATTAATCCCTGTTTAATTCGCTTTTGTTATTTTCTGGGAAATTATCTAGTTTTACCAGCTTTTTTCAGCAAAATAACGGTGACGGGCCAGGAAAATATCCCCCTAACGGGGGGTGTCATCTTGGCACCTACCCATCGGTCCCGTTGGGATGCGCTGATTTTACCCTACGCGGTGGGACGTTTAGTTAGTGGACGGGATTTGCGCTTTATGGTTTCCGCTAACGAGATGAAAGGGGTACAAGGTTGGTTTATCCAACGTTTGGGGGGTTTTCCCGTCAACACCGATCACCCCGGTATGGGTAGTCTGATCCATAGCGTCGAACTTTTGGCCGAGGGGGAAATGGTGGCGATTTTTCCGGAAGGGGGTATCTGTCGCGATCGAGTGGTTCATCCTCTTAAACCGGGGGTAGCGCGGATCGCGTTGGAAGTTAAGACTATCAAACCCGATGCAGATATCAAGATTTTGCCGGTAAGCATTAGTTATAATCAGCCTTACCCCGGATGGGGAAGCGAAGCGACTGTAAACATCGGTCAAGGGATTAATGTGCTTGATTATCAACAAAATTCGCTAAAACGGGAAACTGTCCGCTTAACCAAAACCTTGAGCGATCGCTTAAAACTTCTCCACGAGGATCAATCACCTTAATCAGCTGTTGACTATCTACCGCACAAGTGGGATTTCAGGGACGGATTAAAATGATTGTTTTAACTATTTTTAAGCAAAAAAGTGGCTTTTCTGGTTTAAATAAATAATATCTTGTTTTTTTCTGCTTCTGGCTCCTGAATACTGCCTCGGAAACCCCTCAGATCGGTGAAGATGTCCGATTGTTGCAGGGGGTCTAATGATAGAATGGGTATCAGCGAAAGTAGTTTGTGAGCGAAGTGATCCGATGCAGTTCCAAATCCAGCCAGACAGTGAAATCCCCGCCTCTAAGCAATTATTTGACCAAATTCGCTTCGCTATCGCCTCTCGTCAGTATCCACCGGGCCATCGTTTACCTAGTACCCGTCAACTAGCTATGATCACGGGATTACACCGTAATACGATAAGTAAAATTTATCAACAACTGGAAAACGATGGGTTAGTGGAATCCATAGCAGGTTCGGGGATTTATGTCAAGGCTCGCGGACATGAAAACGATAATTTATTGGGTTCGCCCCTATTGGAACAAAATCCAGAAATAGGCCGACTAATTAGCCAGAGTTTGGCTAGTTTTCTCGCTCAAGGTTTAACTCTAGAGCAAATTCGCGAGTTATTACTGGCGGAAATCGATTGGCGATCGCAGTGTAGTTCTCAGGTTCTTGTCACCATTCCCCGTCACGATTTGGGTGCAGGAGAACTAATGTTGAGAGAATTAGAGCAATCCCTCAAAATTCCCGTCCAATTAGTGGCAATGGAGGATTTAGCCCAAGTTTTAGCCAATACTAAATCTGCCACTGTTGTCACCAGTCGCTATTTTATCAGTGTAGCGGAGGAAATTGCCGCTCCTTTTCACCTGCGAGTCATTCCCATCGATATCTACGATTACAGCAAAGAATTGGCATTAATCAAAAAATTACCCACCGATAGCCGTTTAGGGATTGTCAGTATTAGCACCGGTATTATTAAGGTGGCCGAAATTTTAATTCATAGTTTACGGGGTGATGTATTAGTTATGTCCGCTCAAATTCATGAAACGGATGAGTTAAGAGTTTTAGCCAGAACTTCCCAGACAATTATCAGTGATCAAGCGAGTTATACTTTAATTAAAAATCTAATTAATGAAGTGCGATCGGATTTAATTCGTCTGCCAGAAATTATCTGTAGTGATAATTATATTGGGGATAAATCAATTCAATTGCTCAGACGAGAATTAGGATTAGGTGGTTAGATGATAAGCTAGGACCCATTTTAACCTCTGAATCTCCCTCAATCCCTTTACTGTTGCCTCTTGCAAGAGTACCTTATCTCAACAAGCAATTTAAATGCGCGGGCAGCTGAACTTTAAAATTTAGTTTAATCTATGGTTACTATTGACAATAACCTAGGGCAAGTCGAGAATAAAAGCGAAAAAAACTTTTAAGAAGTATTAAATTTTTAGTACAATGGCGGAAGGATAGGGATAATCTCAATTTTTCACTCTCGAACGAGGCTAAATGAAAAGTGCTGACTGTTTAACGGTATCTCCTGGGGAACCGCTTACCGATTGGCAAAAACTGGGATTAGATTTGGTGGCTCGTTGGCAGGGACGAGATGTTATCCTAGCGATCGATCTTACCGGTAGTGTTAACTTTAATGATGAAGGACGCACGCGCCTCGGTCAAATTATTCGCGATAGTTTAAAAAATAACGATTCCGTTGATTTAGTCCCCTTTGCTGATAATGTTCAACCGATTGCAGAACCGATTTTAATTCGGAGTCAGGAAGATATAGACGCGGTTTTAAAAGCGATTCCTTGGCAATCTAGCCAAAGTGCTAAAAATACCGATATTCAGCGAGCAGAATGGCACGTTTATACTCGACTGGCACGCTTAAATCAGTGTCGTTTAACTGCCAATCAAGCTATCAAACCCCAGTCGGTAGTTTGGATTACCGATGCACCCCTTTCTACTGGTGCGGGGATTACTTCACAACAGTGGATAGAAACCCCAAAAAATAGCCCTTTTCGTCTTGCTAATTCTCCCGAAAGTTTGGAAAGACAAAACTGGCTTAATTCCCTACCAATTAATCTAAGAACCCAAGAAATTACCGCCACTAACGGCAATAAATATAAACTATCAGTTGTCGATATTGCTCCCACAGCACAAGAGTTTTGCACTCCCGCACCGGGAGGACAAGAAACCTGTTTGATTAATCCTTATCTCTTGAGTCAGTTATGGTTGCCAGCATTGGTAATTACATTAATGGGAATTGGGGGAATAGTAGCGAGTATTTTGGGAATTCGTCACTGGTTGCTGTTAAATACTGCTTGGACTATTGAAGTCTCCTCTAATGATGATGAAGATGAAACCCAAAAATATATTTTAAAAACATCCGAAAGAATTAACATCGGTGGTGAAGAACATAAGAAGAATAGCTTTTCTCATGCAGGGGAAGAAATTCGCTGCTATTTAGAAAGACGCGGCAATCAGTTATATCTGAAACCCACTAAACAAGCAGAGATTTTTTATCGAGGTAATCAACTAACTCAGGAGGTGAAGATAGATAAAAATTACCTGACTTTAACCTATCACCATAACCATCAAGATTTCGACCTACAAATTCAGATTAGTAAAAAATAACTCAGGAGATTTAAACTATGGCTAACACCAGTCAAACCCGCGCTATCAAACGGACAGTTATCATCGGATTAGGTGGTACTGGTCGAGATGTGTTAATGAGAATTCGTCGCTTTATTATTGATAAGTATGGGAAGTTATCTAACCTACCCGTTGTCAGTTTTGTTCATATTGACACAGACAAAAACGCTTTCAATGGTTCGGGTTTACCCACAGGAAATAGCTATCACGGAGAAGAAATTCTTTTATCAGCTGCTGAAAGAGTATTCATTAATATGAATGCTCAGGATGTTAACAATCTCACCTATGAACTTGAACACAAAACTCTTTTTGAAAGTCCCTTTTCCCATATTGCAAGCTGGTTAGACCCAAGACTAAAAAAACAAATAACTGCCATTGAAAATGGTGCGGGAGGTATTCGTCCCGTCGGTCGTTTAGCTTTCTTCCATAACTATCAAAAAATTCAAGAGGCAATTGAAGCAGCGGAAAGACGAACTTCTGGTCATGAATCCTTTATGTTTAGCGGTAAAGTTAACGGTCAAAGTTTTAATGTCCAAGAGGGTTTAAATGTCTTTGTTGTCGGTTCTTTGTGTGGGGGAACTGGTAGCGGTATTTTCCTCGATGTGGCCTACACTTTGCGTCATATTTTACAACAAACGGCCGAATATACATCCTTTGGTTATTTGGTAATTAGTCCTAAACTTTATGGTGATGGGGCAATTATGAGAGCTAATACCTATGCAGCTTTGAAAGAGTTAGACCATTATACCAATGAAAGTAATTCCTTTCAAGTCTGTTATGATAAACAAAATTTCGTCAACATCGATGAAAAACGTTCTCCTTTTGATTTTGCCTACTTAGTTTCTAATCGCACTGCGGGAGATTACCGGATTAATAACAAAAGTAAATTATGTAATGTCATTGCTTACAAGATTTTCTTGGATTTTGCCGATGAGTTATCTCTCCCCATCAAAAGTAATCGGGATAACTATAAAAACCCGATGATTAGTCCAGATAATCATCCTTTTCAGATGTGTCAAGGTTATATGTCCTTTGGACTAGCGAGGATTTATTTTACTCGCGACCGAATTGTGCAGATTGGTCTCAATCGTTTTAGTCTCAAATTAATCAAATTTTGGTTAGAGGGATATGGTCAAAGTCCCAGTGGACAAGAGTTATTAAGTAAGTTCCTAGCTAATTGGAGTACCCAAAGTAATAAGGATTATTTTACTGTCAGATTGGAAGAGGCAACCCTAGAGAATAATAAAACTTTTTCTAAGACTTTAACCGCTTGGAAAAATTCCCTAGAGGAAGAAATATCCAATAGTCAAGATTTGGAGAATTTACCCCAAACCGTCAAGCAATCCCTAGAAAAAGAGTTTCGCAAAGTACAAGGAGGAGAAACAGATAGCAGTCGCGGAATCTGGTTAACTCTGACCCAACAAACTCAACCCAAGTTAATCGAAAAATTTAAATCAGATATTGACCAATTTTTGGAGATTCTTCTTAATCCTGATAGCCTAGAATTTTCTTTAGAAAATAGCCTATCTTTTTTGGTCGCTTTACAAGTACAGATTAATACCTACAAGGGGAATCTAGAGGAATTATCTCAGGATAATAAAGGGTTTCATTCCTCGGAAAAAATTGATAACATTTGGCGAAATGTTAAACAAACTCTCGAAGATATAAACGGCAAAAAGTCTGTCTTCAAGATGTTCAATAAAAATGCCAATAGCGAGAAAATCAAAGCTGAGTTAAGAGACTACGTTCAAAGCGGACAAAAATTAATTCAGCATAACTTTAATTTCAGCATCAATCGCGAATCCAGAAAGATTGTTGAAGCGATTCTCAAGCATATTTCTAGTCGAATGCTGCAGATACAACAACTGAAAGAAACCCTATATCAGCTAATCACAGAATACGATAAATACGAACAGGAGTTAATGCAGTTAAATCTCGACGAGATGACTGGGGAAGGTATTTTCCCAGAGGAGAATATTGATAACTGTATCCCTGACAGTAACTCCCGAACTCAATACATTTCCGTTAGCCAAAAAGTCACCAATAATTTAGGCTATAATGCTTCCCTATTCAGTTTATTTAGCCAATCTTTTGTTATTGATAATGAAACTCTCAAAGAGACCCTAACAGCAACAATCGAGAAACAGTTTCAATCAGTAAGCACTAATAAAATTGATGCAGTAATTAAGCGATTTATGGGTCAATATAAACCCCATGATTTTCCTGAACGCTTGGCGCAAATTCTGCGAGAAGCTGATTTAATGTTACCGATAAATGTTAATGATGCTTACTATCGCTTGCATCCAGATAAAAAATTACTAATTGGGACTAAGGACGATAATTCACCCACCATGCAAAGATTCATGAAGACTCTCGAATCTGATTTAAATATTAAGGGAACTTCTTTTAAATCAATTCAAACTGACGAAGAAATCCTAATTACCTACGAGTTTGGTGGGTTTCCCCTAAGAATCATTACTGATTTATCTGGGTTACAAAAAATCTATCAAGACCAAAAGAGAATCAGCATTTTACACAATGATTACAGGATAGAATTTGCTGATATTATCCCACCACCTGCCAAATTAATTGAGGAATTAGAGTTTATTTTCTATCCCGCAATTGCTCTCGGTTTACTAGAATACGATGAGGAAGATGATACTTATCAATTAGTCATCGAAGGCGATTTATTTAACAATAAGTCCATCATTGACATTAGCGGTAATTGGCGACTTGCTTTAGAACAATTTGCTTCTCGTAAGGACATGATTAATGCTTTGCAGATACTGCTTAATCAGGCAAAAAATGAGATTTTGGCTAATCCTACCCTATTATTTACTAACGAGGGTGATTATTTCCAGAATGTCAGCTATTTTGTCAACAATGTCAAAAATTTACCCGACCATCACCCCAATTCCCGCTACAAAAATAAGGTAGTTGGACAGAAAGCAAAGATTCAACAGGAGGCAAAAGAAGGAATTATTACCCGTTTTGTTAATCAACTAAAAATGGAACTAGAAAAACGTGCTGCTGAACAGAAAAAACTCGAAAGACAACAGCAAAAGCAACAAACTTTACTGGGAACAAACAATAACATTAGTCAACCCAGTTTACCCCCAGAGGTTAGCACTACTGATGAATGATAAAATTGAGCAATCTTAATAATGTTTCCCCAGCTATCTGAGGAAACATTCACCCCCCAACTCTCTCTATCAACCACAATTCGAGGTATCCAATAACTATCATGGCATTACTTAACCTTTTTCCCCCCTATCTGATTGTTTTAACTCTAGTCTTGGTTATTTTTCCCACCGTCTTAGCTGTGAGAATCCGGATGACTCTCTATAAATATCTCCAAGATTCAACCGAAAAAGTCAAGGGTTTAATTCCGCGAAACAGTCCCAAGGGTTCACCTAAAATTATCTCTAATCTAGAGATTAAATTTGAGAAAGCCAGTCGTCAACTAGATGATGTTAATACCGCAGCTTTGGTGGATAGTTTATACCATGAAGAAAAATTTACTTTCATGTCTAAATCTCTTAGTTGCGAGAAATGGGATTATTTTGTAAGAGTCTTACCCAATCTCCTCCTCGCTTTTGGTTTGTTGGGAACTTTCCTCGGAATTACTCTCAATCTGACGGGAATCAGCACACTTATCGATATTAATAATGTCGATGTGCAAAGTTTAGGAGAAAAGCTCAAAACTCCCCTAGAAAGTATGGGGATTGCTTTTATCACTAGCTTAATTGGTTTAGCTTGTAGTTCTTTGCTGACTGTGATTAACTTAATCTTTAACACCAACCTTGCTAAAGTAAATCTAATTAGTTCCCTAGAAGACTATTTAGATAACATCTTGCAGCCGACTGTAGAAGGGAATAGTCGCTTGGATAAAGCGGTTAATCGCATGGTGGAGAAACAGGAAACATTTCTAAATAACTTTCATACTGAGGTGACGAGAGTATTAGAATCTTCTTTAAGAGAAGTTGCTAAAGAAATTGCTGATGGTAATCAGGAAACCGCTAAGTTAGTCACCCAGGTTTGTGAAAGATTAACTGAAACTGCGGGAACTTTATCTACCGGTGCGACGACTTTTCAGCGTTCAGCTTTTGAACTTAACGAGCAAGTACCAATTATCACGCAAGCAAACCGAGAGTTTACACAATCCTCTCAGGAACTAAAAAATAGTGTACTGCTTTTTAAACAAGCGTCAGAGTTAATTGAAAAAAGTAACTTCTCTGGTAATATCGAAAGGTTTACCGCTAGTTTAGCAGAAACCCAAGGGAGATTTTCTCAATCCACTGCAATACTAGAGCAGAATATCGGGGAGATTATCAGCAGTAATAAAAGAGCTAACGATTTAGCAGAACAAGTGTATTTAAATATCCAAGAATCTTCTCAAAAATTACAAAATAGTGCGCTAGGTTTTCTGGAAGCTTCCGAAAAAATCGAAAGTAGTCAATTTGCTGATAAGTTAGTGCAAGCAACCGCAGATTTAATGACTGCTCATCAACAGTTTGCCGATTCTACTACAGATTTAAACCAATCAACTCAATCTCTAGCTTCTTTAACTCAAGACTTCCAGCGTTCCATGACAACTATGGTTGAGTTAGGAATAAAAATTACTGACTTGAATCAAAAATCTGAGACAATCCTAGAACAAAATCAGCAACGCTTAGTCACCGAACAAGAAAAGTTATCTAACATTCAGGGAGAATTAGTAAAATTAATCGAAACTGTGAAAACCTATCAAGACAGTTTTAACTCCGAGTCGAAACAATTAGGAAATCAACTTATCAATCGTCTCGATGAAAGACTCTCCCAAACCTCCGATAAAATTCTCACTGCTTCCCATGGGATTGAGCGCTCTAGTAATAATCTCGATGTGACTAATGCTAACTTGTCTCGGTTAATTGATACAGTGACAGAGCAACTTACTCAAGTCAAGGAAAGCTTACAGTCTGAGTTAAACCTTTTAAGCAATAACTTAGGGATGGTAGTTGATGATAAATTAACTAAGAACTCAGAACAATTAAAAGCAGTTTCCCAATCTATTGAGAAAACAGCCAATCAATTTGGCAGCTTTAAATCAGATTTTTCTCAAGTAATTAACGCAGTGAACACCAACACCAGTCAATTAACTGCTAACTTAGAATCTTTGCGAGATAAGTTAGAGAAAGTTATCGCTAAGGAAAATAAATCGAATCAGAAAATGATTGAACATATTTATGGAGAAATTCACAAATGTTTAGCAGAACTGGAGAAAATTAACGATATGCGTTCTGACTTTTCTAACTTAAATAATAAGATGGAAGAACTTTCTGAATTTTCTAACTTAAAGGATAAGATAGAAAAACTTAAGGATGAGATGGAAGAACTTTTTAAGACAATCCCTAATCCTCCTCAAAAAGATGTTGAGAAGGGGATTAAGACTATATTTGATAACTTCACTAACAAATTCTAAGCAATTATGTCTAGACGTACCTACTACCGGGATGAAGATAAATCGGTGGATGTTTATCCCGCATTTACCGATTTAATGTCCAATGCTTTCATGATTCTGAGTTTATTTCTCCTCTTGGCACTTTTTCAGTCCTATAATCTCATCAGCAAACTGGAGGAAGCTAACCGAAAACTGCAAACAGCAACCCCCATAGTTATCGATGAAAAATCAGGAAAATTCAAATTTCAGTCGGGAAGTGCTGAATTAAACCCCGCTTTAAAAACCTATATTCGTCAGCGCATTATTCCTGCTATCGAAACCATTACCAAAGACAGAGAAATCGACTTTATTCAAGTAATTGGACACACCGACGGACAGGGAATACAAAAGACAAGTAATCTCGATAAAAATATCGAATCGGTTGCCAGCAGAAAACAATCTGTTAAAATGCTCGTACCCGGTTCTAACACTGATTTAGGATTAATGCGAGCTTTAGCAGTAGTGCAAGAAATCGAAAGCACAGGTAAACTCAAAAACGTCAAATTTCGAGCTTTTTCCGCAGGACAGTTATACCTCCCATCGGGTAAATTAGCCGCAGTTAATCGTGACGCAGATGCAAGCAGACGCAGAATTGAAATCCGTTTTATTCCCCCCGGTAAAAAACAATAATTTATTCTATTTCTTCCACGGAATAATTAACCGTTTCTAGGGTGACATCCTCGTATAAATCCCGAAAAGATGCCGTCAGATTAATACTCTGCAAACTAAAACTTTCTTGCTGATAGGTTTGCAGAATCCATAAACCCTGTTCACTCCGTCGAAAAGTTTCCACTCGTTGGTGTTTACTATTCACTAAGAGGTGGTGATTCGGTGGTAGTGATGGAGACTTAATCCTTTGCTTTGCTGGGTAAGCAACTCATATAAAGTTGATTTTGTCAAGGATTGTTAAGATGCGCTTACCCTGGTAGATATTGCCATAGACCGGATGAGTTGGGGAGCAATAAATATCTTAATGGTGAGTCTAATTTATGACAAGAGAGTCATCCCAATCTATGGGGAGATATTAGATAAAAAAGGAAGTGGTAATCTCGAAGAACAGCAAGGTAAAAAAATTAAGGATATGGGAATCAAAAAATATGTCACAAGACCATACTTTTTCTAGGTTTTGTCCTATCCTCGGTACTCTATGCCCTCATCCGTTGCCGTAAAGCCCTCTGCTTGCGCTAATATTTGTAGATTGTGGGCTATGGAGGCGAAGGAATCGGCGGGATATTCGATCAAAGTGGCGGAATCGAGAAAAGTTTCCACTCCCACGGGACAACCTAAATAATCAGCCACCGCTTTTGGAGTAGTAGAACCAAGGAGAATAGTTCCCGATTGTCTCACAGAAGATAGCTTTTCCCAGGGTTCATCGATCATTAAGGATAAATGGGTAGGAGCAAAAAGATTCGATAATTCGATCGCTTTCTCCAATGATTCCACCACCACGATTAAACCATAATGAGCGATCGCTTTTTCCGTTAACAATCTCTGGGGATGTACCTGTAACTGTTTTTGTACTTCTTCCTGTACTATTAAAGCCAAAGCCTTATCCGTCGTCAATAAAATCGCAGCCGCTAGGGAATACTGTTCCGCTTGCGCTAATAGATCTAGGGCCAACTGTCTAGGATTAGCTTGATTATCAGCAATAATAACTAAATCAGAAGTAATAGAGAGATAATCGATTTTTACATGGTCAGAAACCAGTTTTTTAGCCAAATTAGTGTAAAAATCACCTATTCCGGCAATCATCTCCACAGGAGCGATCGTTTTTGTCCCGTAGGCTAAAGCGGCGATCGCCTGTGGTCCAGCCACCCGATAAATCTCACTAATACCCACCGATTGGGCTGCCACTAAAATCGCCGGATGGATGCGTAAATCCTCATCGGCGGGGGACACCATGACAATCCGTTTAACCCCCGCTATTTTGGCAGGAATCGCCTGTTGGAGCAATAAACTGAGATAGGCTCGTTTACCATCGGGAACGACAATTCCCACACTGTTAATCGGTTGATAACGTTTCCCTCGAACCGTACCATCCTCAGGAAACTGCACCCAAGCTTTGGGAAGACGCTGACGGTGAAAAGCCTCCATTTTTGCACAGGCAATAGCGATCGCATTTAATAAATCCTGGGACACCTGTTGATAAGCAGCATCGAGTTCCGAGCCACTCACCTTAAGTTGTTGTAGATTAAGGGACTGTTGGTAGAATTTTTCCGTGTAATCCACCAACGAGCGATCGCCAGTAAGTCGCACCTGATCGATAATCTCTCGGACAAGCGATTCTTTTTCCCGAATTTCCGGATCGTCGAATCGTTCCCGAATTCGTCTCAGTTCCGTTCTGGCTGACCATGGCTCTGTGATAATTCGCAACATCGAGCTATTATCCTCTAGGGGCGAAACGAGATTAAAAGGTTTTCACTTCTCACACTCTAGCTTATCGCTTTCAATCTTGACCGGGGAGGGAGACGAAGTCGGTTAATTTAGCCGTCAGGAGTCAGGAGTCAGGAGATAGGAGTCAGGAGATAGGAGTCAGGAGATTATTTTTATTTTTTCTCCCCACACCCCACACCCCGCACCCCACACCCCGCACCCCACTTCCCCACTTCCCGATTTCCCCAAGGTAACAAAACCAGATATTCTACTAAATAGTCGCCTATCACACCAGCCTGATCTCGTGGTCGTCCAATGCAGTTTGCCAAGATATTAATCGCCAATCGCGGGGAAATCGCCTTAAGAATCCTTCATAGTTGCGAAGAATTGGGCATTAGAACCGTTGCCGTCCACTCTACCATCGATCGCCATGCCCTTCATGTTCAATTGGCCGATGAGAGTGTTTGTATTGGTCCGCCTCCGAGCAGCAAAAGTTACCTAAATATCCCTAATATCATCTCGGCTGCCCTAACACGCAACGCCACGGCCATCCATCCCGGTTACGGTTTTTTGGCAGAAAACGCCCGCTTTGCGGAAATTTGTGCCGATCATCAGTTAACTTTTATCGGTCCGTCTCCCAGTGCTATTCTGGCTATGGGGGATAAATCTACCGCTAAAAAAACCATGCAAAAAGCGGGAGTTCCCACTATCCCCGGCAGTGGTGGTTTAATTACCTCAGAAGCGGAAGCAAAACGTATCGCTGATGACATCGGTTATCCTGTCCTGATTAAAGCCACCGCCGGCGGTGGAGGGCGTGGGATGCGTCTTGTCAAGAGTGCAGATGAACTAGGTAATATGTTAAAAGCCGCCCAAGGGGAAGCAGAAGCGGCTTTTGGCAATTCAGGAGTATATCTAGAAAAATTTATCGAATGTCCCCGACATATCGAGTTTCAGATTTTGGCCGATAGTCACGGTAACGTGATCCATTTAGGAGAAAGAGACTGTTCGATTCAGCGACGACACCAAAAACTGCTAGAAGAAGCCCCCAGTCCTTTTTTAACGCCCCATTTACGCTCAAAAATGGGTAATGCCGCTGTTAAAGCCGCTAAATCGATTAATTACGTCGGGGTGGGAACTGTGGAATTTTTAGTCGATAAACAGGGCAATTTTTACTTCATGGAAATGAACACCCGTATTCAGGTGGAACACCCCGTCACGGAGATGATCACGGGGATGGACCTGATCCGAGAACAAATTCTGGTGGCACAGGGCGAAAAACTGCAAATTAAGCAAGATCAGGTGATATTTAGAGGGCATTCGATCGAGTGTCGCATTAATGCCGAGGATCCCGATCACAATTTTCGCCCTCACCCCGGCAAAATTAGCGGTTATCTGCCCCCCGGTGGTCCGGGTGTCCGCATGGATTCCCACGTTTACACCGATTACGAAATCCCCCCCTATTACGATTCCCTAATCGGTAAATTAATTGTCTGGGGAGAAAATCGCGAAACTGCGATTAAACGCATGAAACGGGCCCTGCGGGAATGTGCGATCACGGGAGTACCGACAACTATTGATTTCCATCGTAAAATATTGGAAACTCCCGCCTTTTTAGCCGGAGATGTTTATACTAATTTCATCCAGGAACATCTCTTGCCCTAGGGCGTTACCATAAATTTTAGACGAGAGTAGGTTGGGGATAATAATGACAGTAGAAGTTAAATTTAACTCGTTTCAACTCAGCGATGAACAGTTCTTTCAACTTTGTCAGGATAACCGAGATTTACGCTTGGAACGCAACCCAAAAGGAGATTTAATTATTATGCCACCGACTGGAGGAGAAACCAGTAATTCTAACGCTGGAATCACTGCCCAATTATGGTTATGGAATAACCTACATAAATTAGGTGTAGTTTTTGATTCTTCTGGAGGATTTAAACTACCGAATGGGGCCGATCGCTCTCCCGATGCTGCTTGGATACCTTTAGAAAAATGGCAAGCTTTAACCCCGCAACAAAAGGAAAGATTTTTACCTCTATCTCCCGAT
>VYLM01000025.1_pt1 | contig 37933 bp, 36 predicted proteins | sample 5109491 | NCBI WGS metagenome assembly VYLM01 (sample SAMN12291813, study PRJNA351875) | freshwater metagenome | isolation source: freshwater lake | place: USA: Michigan, MSU3 lake | collected 2011-08-06 | reverse complement strand
TTCAGAAGCCCGATTCCGTGTGTCCCACGGTACGTTGACCGCCTATAGCTTCTTGTACTTGTTGCGCGCGACTTTTTACCCGGCCAAGCTTTTCTGGTCGGAACCCCCTAAGCCTAGTTTTCAAGGTGCTGCGCCGTCCACTTGGTTTTCGAGACTGGCCTTTTAATTCTAACGTAAAGCCAACCTAGAACGGCGGGGTTTCAGACCCAAAATTTCCGATGATCGACGAGGAAAAAATCTCCACTTGGTCTATTTGTGTTATAATGGGTTGGTTAAAAATGCTGGTGTAGCTCAGTGGTAGAGCAGCTGATTTGTAATCAGCCGGTCGCGGGTTCAAATCCCATCACCAGCTTCTGGGAAAACCAAATGTTTTCAGTCCCGACAAAGCTTTGGTGGCTTGTTTCGCAGCAAGGTTTACTGATTCTGTCGGTCTCTTTTGGTCATTGTTGGGTCAGTTGGTAATGATTCGGTAGTAGTGGCGTAGCCCTCTTGCCTACCTGGTATGAATTGTGTAAAATATTTATTAATAAAAATAATTGGAACCCGATCAGTCTTTAAACCTCTAGCTTGATCATGACTTTTCTGATAAATATCTTTTTCCTAATTGTGGTTCTCACCATACTATCAAGAATGGTTCTATTCATAATGGAAAACCCAAACGTCAATGTAAAGAATGTGGTCGTCAGTTTGTGATCAATCCCACTAATAAAACTGTCTCTGACGAAACCAAACAATTAATTGATAAACTCTTACTCGAACGAATTTCCTTACGAGTAATTGCTAGAGTAACAGGGGTAAGTTGGTCATGGTTACAAAATTATGTCAACAGTAGTGCGATCGCACTATCCATAACTTGTCCCCTCATCGCTGAAAACCCATGCTATCCTTGAGGTATCCCCCCAAAATCCTCAAATCAAATCGTTATGAACGATGCTGACCTAGATACCAATTCTCCTTTATTGCAAACCCTTCAGACATTACCTGTCCAACAACAACAAGAAATTCTCGATTTTTTGGAATCTATAGTCAATCAACACCATCAAACCCAAATAACCCAAACAGGTAGAATTGCAGGATTATATCAAGGTCAAGGCTGGATCAGCGATGACTTTAACGAACCCCTAACCGATGAACTCTTGCCGCCAACTTAACCCATGCAACTTTTATTAGATACCCATAGCTTTATTTGGTGGTCAATTAACTCATAAAAACTATCACTAACCGGGCAAGATTTGTTATTTGATCGAAATAATCGCTTGTTTTTAATCGTTGCTAGTGTCTGGGAAATGCAAATAAAACTGCAACTGGGAAAATTACAACTTAACCCATCTTTACAGGAATTAATTAAAAATCAAATAACCATTAATAATCTAGAAATACTTTCTATTGATCTAGCTCATATCTGGACACTAGCAACCCTTATCCACTATCATAAAGACCCCTTTGATCGACTTTTAATATCCCAATCAATAACCGAAATTATGCCTATTCTGAGCATTGATGAGATATTTGACCTTTACCCCGTTCAAAGAATTTGGTAAATTTCCCAAAATGTTAGGCGATCGCTCACCTCGCAGCTAGGTCAAGCAACACCCCCACCCAACGTCAAAGGCAGACAACAGAAGGATACACATCCCCAAAAAACAACTGTGTCAAAAGCTACAATTTAATAAATCTTTACATTCCTCTCCCTAGCTTAGCGATTCACAGGGCAAGGATTCTCAGGTGTTTTCCCCTGTTTTACTGCTTCTCAGACGAACTATCCTTTTCCGTGAGGGATTGTGGCGCAGTGTGTCGGATTCGCCTTTGCCTTCTCTCTTGACTGATCCTCAACTCGATCGCAAACTAAATTAAACAGGATTACCTCGCACCAGCCAGATGATAGAAATAATTGAATATGGCTAAATTACCAGAGGAAACCCTAACTAGCATTTTTGATCTACTGCGTCAACTGGCAGAGCAGATAGAATCAGAAGAATTAAGCCTAAACAGTAGCTCTCTTTCATTGTAGGCAAAAGGGGAAAGGTTTAAGAAAAAATTATCATCTTCCCCTTGCCAGACTTCTGCAAGCAGTCTATTAATTACGGGCTGCTGAAAAAGTTTTTCGTGGGGTGTGGGGTGTGGGGTGTAGGGTTTTACCGATTTTGAGGGGGTCAATTACCTAATTTTCAGGGAAAAAGTCCAGGAATTTTACCCCCGATCACTCCCAGATATGGTACTTTTTGATTGACAAAAAGTCTAAAAGTCTTACCCAACAAGGTTTTTAGATTTATTCAGCAAACCCTAATTACTATTTTCTTCAGGAGGAGAAGGTGATAAAACAGGAGGAGCAATCGGTTCAATTTTATCCTCATTAACCGGGGGATTAATCACCTCTGGAACAGGAGAAGGGGAAGGAGAAGGGGAAGGAGAAGGGGAAGGAGAAGGGGAAGGAGAAGGAAGGGGAGAAACTTGAGGACTCGGATCTGTTTCAGGAAGAGGAACAGGAATAGGAATTACTTCTTCTGGGGTGGGACTAGGAGTTAATTCTGGAGTCACTTCTGGACTAGGAATCACCTCTGGGGTAGGAGTCGGGGATGGGGTAGGAGTCGGGGAATAAATGGGAGTCCGTTGACGAGAAGGTCGTCGGATAGGGGGAAAATCTTGGGAGGGAGGAGGAATGATTTCAGGAGTAGGAGAAGGTTCAGGGGGTGGTAATGGTTCAATTTCCTCATTTTTGGGTAAAAGAGCCATAAATCCCCGATATCCCAGGGCAAAAGCTCCAATTGTCACCGCAAAAATCAGCAAAATCCGCAGCCAAGGATTCTTTTTTTCCCCGGAATTGGGTTGAATAACCACAGTGGGGGAGACGGTTGGTTTTTGGGGTGTAGAGGACTTTAATCGGGGACTATGGGGAGAAACTGCGATAGTCGGTTGGGTGGACAAATCCGGGGATATTTCTGCCAAAGCTGCCAACATTTCCCTAGCAGTAGCAAACCGATCGCGGGGATGAAAACGGATCGCTCGATCGATTACCATAGCTAAATTAGGATTAACATTTTCTGCCTCCTGTCGCCAGAGAATTTCCCCCGTGCGCGAGTCAGTTTCTAGATATTGGGGAGTTTTTCCCGTTAATAAAAAAATCGCCGTTAAGCCTAGGCTATAAAGGTCACTAGAAAAGACCGGTCTCCCGGCAGCCTGTTCCGAAGCCATATAACCGGGGGTGCCAAGGGCGATCGAATAGGCACTTTTTCCCGTAGGATCGAGTAAGGTGGCCACTGCCTCTTTCATTACCCCAAAATCGATCAAAACGGGCAAATTATCACTATTTCTTAAGATAATATTATCGGGTTTCACATCCCGGTGAATAATGCGGCGACTGTGAATAAAATCAAGAACAGGCAGTAAATTCTCTAAAATCGTCCGCACTGCTGAGGAGGATAAATTTCCCTGTCGTTGCTGTTTTTGGGTTAGTGTCTCCCCTTCAATCCATTCCTGCACCAGATAGAAATGATTATCTTGGGCAAAATAACCGTATAAACGGGGTATTTGGCGATTTTGTTCCCCCAATTCCTCTAAAACGCTTGCTTCTTTCTGAAAACGTTCTTTTAACCATTCTGGCATCCCCTCACTTTGAATAGCCGGCTGCAATTTTTTAATCACACAGCGCCGTTGAGAAGGCATATTCGTATCGATAGCGATATAAGTTTCCCCAAATCCCCCCCTAGCAAGGATACTAACAATTTGGTAGCGATTGTTTAAAAGCACTAGATTCATTACCCTGAGAGTGCAAGCGTGGTCCTAGATTGTTCCTAGACTAACATTCTTTCGTTAAGGAAAAAGTCAAGGGAAAAACTAGAGTCAAGTCTAAGGAATCCAGCGACGGATTTTCGTCCACAAAGGTGCATTATCTTGACTACTCATCTCCTGAAAACCTTGATAACAATCGTAGGCGCGATTAAGATGGGCGGTGATTTCTGTAGCATTGGGATGGGAATTGCGATCGGGATGCCAATAACACAAGAGAGTTTTATAATTATTCTCAATCCGGTTAGTGGTGCTAAAAGGAGTAATCCCCAAAACTCGCCACCAAACGGGATTAGCCGACTCTATAATCATCACGGCCAAGGAACGGGGCGAAGGATAGAGAATTTGGGCGATTAATGACCAATCTGCTCCATAACAGAGCCGATAAACCGCTTTAACCCGCTCTTTTCCCAACTGTTCACAAGCTTGTAAATGCCATTGACGAAAATCCCTCCGCATCTGCTGATGAGTTCGCAAATCTCGCCTGGCAAATCTGCCCTCAGCTAGTTTATTAGTCCCGATAGTGTTAAAGTTACCATGAGCGATCGCTTTTAGATCCCAGTAAAGATGATAAAAAGGATCTTGACCCAAGTCGAGACTTTCCAGAATTTCCTGAGCGTAACCTCTAGCCGGATTTAATTGCAATAATTCCCGTAATTCCCGACAAAACTGCTCATTTTCGGGCATACCGCGCCATTGCCAATAGTTAACATCCGGTTTTGCCAGAGACTGCCTATATATACTACGCCACACCTGCGGAACAGTACAGGCGATCGGGGTAGCCAAGGGAGTAGCCAGGGGACAAAATTGACCCTTTAAAGAGCTTTCAGGAGCATCTTCCAGCAAACAAGCAAGATGATAGGCGGGATGACTACGGGGCGTTTTTTGGGGGCTAATAAACCAAAAAGCCGTTAAAATGAGAATTAGGTACAAGAGTAGAGAAAGAATTTGCTCCGCCATCGCCACTTTTAGTTAGTCTGCTCAGTTACCCGAAGAATTATAATTGGTGCTATGGTCGCTGAAAAGTTCTTTGTATCTCGGCTGATTGTCAGGAATCTGCCTAAAGGAGGTTGTTTGCAGTAGGTTAATCTGGCTAACAGGCTTCTGGGTTTGATATACGGAAAAGTTCGGCGCAATTCCGCTAAAACGGGGTGATATGCCGAAAGTTTTCCCATATCCTTACTCTGGTTATTCGGAAAGTTTCTGTATAATTAATAGTTGGATGGCTTTTGACCGGGTTGTTGAGTTGATTGAGAAATTATGTCAGGTTACGATCCTCGAAATCCCACCCAATGCGATCGCTGTGTCCTCAATTTGTTCCGCTCTCACCTTATGCAGGAGGAGAAAAGTGAACTAGAATGCAGCCAAATTCAACAACTTTTAGCGCAATTTCGAGCTGCATTGAATCAGGGAGGGATAATCAGCTTGTCAAGGACTGGAAATGTACGTTTCATGACGCAACGTGCAGAGCAAATCCTGAGCCAATATTTTCCGTCTTATTCTAGCCCGACCTCATTGCCACTCCACTTAAAGAAATGGTTCGAGTTTCAAATTTCTCAACTTAAAATTAGCAGTGATGACCCCTGCCTCTGTTCCACTTTGCATATTGAGCAGGATGAAAAAGAGTTGAATATCCGTTTCATCCCTGAGCAAATGCAGGGGCATTATCTTCTGTTATTGGAAGAAAAAAGACAATCCATTTTCTCGATCGCCGATCTAGAATTGCTTGGACTCACAAAACGGGAGGCAGAGGTACTATTTTGGGTTTCTAAAGACAAGAGCAATAGTGAGATTGCAACAGTTCTGGGATGCAGTGGGGGTACTGTAGGAAAACATCTTGAGCATATTTACAACAAACTGAGGACACACACCCGTGCGGGTGCTGTCATAGTTGCTTTAGAAAGATTAGGAATGCTTCGCCAATAGCCAGCAGTGTTACGGTATCGTCATCTTTCTATACGGTAATCGTCGTATTGTTTCCAGAGCAAAGCAATATGAAAATATAGGTGTAGCCTTACAGCTTAAATTCAAGGAGGAAAGCAAAACTTACAAGACAATTGGCGCGGTTGTCAGCTACTCAAAACTAACTCAACTCTACAGCATAAAGTCTATAAGGAGGTTTATAGTCATGATTAAACCTAAACGATTGGTAAATTTATTGGTTGGCTCTATGTTTTTAGCAGGTTTATTTGTATCTGTAGCAGAACCTACAAAAGCTGATCAATATAGCTTTGAGCGATTTATTGGAAAAGTTTATGTTGGAAAAGTAAACGTTGACTTTGCGGACAATGGCGTAACTCTGTCGGTTGCTATCCACACTCCATCATGCCCTAATCAGTACCATGTAGATGGTTATGTTCAAGTTACTTATAAAAATGGTGATGGGTTCGCATCAAGGACATGGAGTTTTTCTGGCTCTGATGAAGAAAACGTAGACCGTAATTATTCTGATTTTCTACCTTACAGACAAATTTCAGGAGGTACAGTCAACGTACAGACTTCTGCTGATTGTGTTTATCATGGTGTTCAGCACGGACCGATCCATCTGCCTTGGTAGTAGGGTTTTGGTAAGTACCTAAGCAAAATTAATTACACATATCTAAACACCTCTTGCCTCTTGCCTCTTGCCTCTTGCCTATCTTCACTAGGAAATTAATTTTGCACGACTACTTATGTAATCAACTATCAAGTATTGATATCAGAAATCCTGACAATGAGAATGGATCAACTACCAATGATATTTGGTATAGCTTTGGCTACTAAATTTGTTCTTACCCAAACTTTGTACTTTAATGGTGTTAATGATCGTGATTAAACCTAAACATTTGGTACATTTCCTAGTTGGTTCTTTGTTTTTAGCTGGTTTATCTATTGCAACAGTTTTATTACAAGCACCATCAGCTTATGCTGGTTGTAACATTGGAGATCGATTAGATCCCTTTAATCATAAATGTCCTGTAGTTGGTCCAGAACGGAACTATTGTGAGGGTTCTGGCTGTGGTTCAAGAGATTTTGGCAATGCTATCCAACGACCAAGTATATCTGGAATTTATCGTGGAGTGAATGTATGGGGAGTTTTAAGAGTTACAAGTTTTAACTCTGGAGGAAATCCCTTAACTTTCTCAGCAGATGATAATAATGAGAATCAATACTTTACCCATTTCACAAATGGTACTTTAGTTTCTGTAAAAGCTGAGGAACTTATTTGGAATATAACCACAAGGAGAACAAACCGTTCCAATGGTTGTACTACAATGATGAGCGGAACTCTGACTCAAAGAAGCAATAACACAGCAAGGGCAGTCTATACAAGTACAGATAGTCGTTGCGATCTTCCAACAAATTTTAGTTCTGTAACTGAATTGAGAAAGAACTGAGAAACTATTTTCTAACCGAGGTTTTATTTCAATAATAGCTTTATATTATTGTGGAGGTTTATCGATGAATATTTTACAAAAATATAGCTGGCTTTTGATTGCCATCATGGTCTTACCTTTGTTGACAATACCTTTTGCTCCTCAAGGCTTGGCTGTGGTTTGTAGTAATACCAAAAGCCTGGAAACATCCCGTTTTGACGGAGTAAATGTTTGGACGGTTTTCAGAATCAAAGATGTTTACGCAAACTGTGATTTTATCGCTGATGACAATGGAGAAAATCCCTATTTTATTCATCAAACAGAGGGGAATTTTGAAGCAAATCGTGGTATTTGGAATATTAGGGTTAGACGACAGAATCGACAAAATAAATGCGTCACATACATGACAGGAACTTTTTCTATTACAGGTTCTCATTATGAGTTTGTGAATGTATCGGGAAGAAGAAAGCGAGTTTCTCGACGTGATGCTTTAATCAGAATCTCAGGGACAGATGGAATGTGCGATCTATCGAGAGATTTTAGTTCTGAAATTTTCCTGAAGGAAACTACTCCAATTTCTCCTTTCTAGGAGGAGGTAGAAATGAATAAAAAACTACTTTTGGTTTATTTCTGGATAACATTAATTATTATCTCAAAAGCATTTTTTCCAAGTAGGGCATTAGCTCAGAGAGGATCCAGCTGCTCACCAAATTTCTCACCAGCAGCTTTTCAAGGTCGTACTGGCAGAGTAGCTTTCTACAATGAATGGGATGTGCCTGTAACCGTCATACTATATCATCCAAACACCCGTAGCGTTTATAATCGCTATACTGTTCCTCCAAGACAGAATCAATTTCTTGGCAACAATATTATTGTGGGAGATGATTGGGGTGTTTGCTTTGAAATTAAGGGTGTGCCTGGATTGGTAAATAACGTAGGAACAATTTCAGATTACAACCCAAATTATCAAGGTAGTCCTCTATTTATGATTCAGAATTCTCGCATTAATCGTGAAACCGGAGGACAAGTTTGTGGTGGTTTTGCAGGAATATCCTGTCCAACAGGTCAGACTTGTGTATATCCAGTCAGTCCGGTTGAATTTGATGCGATAGGTGTATGTCGCTAAGTCGCCTTCATTAAGTAGCAATTTAGTCAAAAAAAGGAGATAAAATCATGAAAAAGATTGCATACTTTTTAAGTTTAATTTTGATTGTATCTGGCAGTAGTATGCTCGGCATTCCAGAGGTTTTAAGCGATGTTATTCGGAGTGACCTTGTAGGAACAAATACAGGCATAGGAACTCCTTGGGGTACATGGTCTAATACGGTTTATTGTCCACCCAGTACATGGGCTGGCGGATATTCTATGAGAGTTGAACCCTCTCAACGAAATAATGATGATACAGCAATGAATGCAATTGAATTGCAATGTTATGATCGCAATGGACATCTAGTTCAAAGCATTTCACCACATCCAGGATACTGGGGAACTTGGGGTCGATCTGTAGGATGTTCTACAAATAATTTCTTCACCCATTTTCGGCTAAAAGTAGAGGGTAGGCTGCCACCTGGAGAGGATGATACATCGGTTAACTCTGTTGCTTTTAGATGTAGTGATGGTGCAACCGTTGAAGGGGGTAATGGTGGTCCTTTTGGAAGATGGGAAGAATGGAGATTTCCTCCTAATAATAATTCTGCCATTTGTGGGGTCAGGGCAAAAACTGAAGCATCTCAAGGTAGTGGAGATGATACCGCACTTAATAATCTTGAATTTTCTTATTGCCTTATAAATGGAGTTACTCCGCCTCAAGCCTGTCCACCAAATTTCTCACCAGCAGCTTTTCAAGGTCGTACTGGCAGAGTAGCTTTCTATAATCAATGGAATGTGCCAGTAACGATCATCCTATATCATCCAAACAGCAATAGCGTTTATGATCGCTATACTGTTCCCCCAGGACAAAATCAATTTCTTGGCAACAATATTATTGTGGGAGATGATTGGGGTGTTTGCTTTGAAAATAAACCAGGCGCATCAGGTTTTGTAAACAATCTGGGGACAATTTCTGATTACAACCCAAATTATCAAGGGATTCCTCTGTTTATGATTCAGAATGGTCGCATTAGGTAAGATCAACTACTCAACTACTTCCAGTGCGTCAAAGATCGCCAGCTAACCCCCGGCGTGTACCGGACGGACAGGCAATCTTTGGCTTCGTTTCAATGGTATTTGCCGCCGGTGACGCTCGCCGTTATACCTAAAAAATGAGGCAAAAAATGATGGGCAAAAATAAGCCAGAAAGGGATAGTCAATCCTCAGTAAGATCGCCGCTATGGTAGATATGGTAAAGTGCGTTCCTTAATGCGAGTCCTACCGCTACAGCGATCAATTTTAAGGAAACCCAACATCCTTACCTGTTACTATGAAAGGTTATCATCAAAGAGGTAACAAAACCTTAATGGAAAGTCGTATCCATATCAATCCAGATATTTGTAATGGAAGACCTGTTATAGCTGGAACACGAATTCCGGTGCAAACAGTTATGGAATTTTTGGGAGCAGGGGATTCTATTGAAGAATTCCTTGAAGAATATCCTTCTCTGAATCGAGAAGATATTTATGCCTGTATGCAATTTGCAGCAAGATTGATGGCGAATCACTATGAAGTCAGAAAAATTGCATGAATGGTTTTTTCTTTGATGAAAATTTACCAGCTAAAATCCTCTTCACTCCATCTTTACCGATCATTTTTAGGGAGAAGTCCAAGGGATACGGAAATTTGGCAATATGCAAAGGATAAAAAACTGGTTATTGTTACGAAAGATACAGACTTTTCCGATCAACTAATGCTTAATTTTTTTTGCACCTAAAGTAGTACATCTCCGTTTTGGCAATATACGAAAACGAGAATTTCATCAGTTTTTAGCTCCTATTTGGCCAGAAGTTGAAGCTTTGGTTATTGAACATAAATTAGTTAATGTCTATTTAGATAGAATTGAAGCATTTAGATAATTTTTCCTAACATTCATTGCGATATCGCTAAGGTGGGTAATGCCTGCCTTACTCTAGGGAAAGTCCAGTAATAATATCTTCTGGGGGAATCCCAGCTTGAATTAAAGTGGTTGTTAATCCTTCTTCAAGATTATCATCTTCAATGACAATTTTATTTTTCAATAAACGAGCGTGAAATAAAATTGTATTAATCCATGCTTCTTTTTCCCAACCAGTCATAATTATTAAAAAGTTGCCTGATTCTGGATCACAAACTGGGGTAATTTTAAGGGTTTGTAATCGAGGTTGCATCGCTGACTCTTTTCTGATAACTTGAGTCAGAATATCGGCATAATTTACTGTGTTATCCATTCGCAAATTATCTCCTTTTGAGGATTATAAATAATTAAATTGATTCTATTACGTTTAATAACCAGTTGGAAAATAGCTTTTTTGAAGTGTTTTAAATAAACCGCTTGACTAATGCCCAAAAAAAGTTTTCTTTCAGGTTCTTGTGAATCTAAAGCCCATTGGTATAATTGAAGTTGTCCTATTGTTTTTTCTAATTCACTGATAACTGAAGGCGTATCAAAGTCTTTGATTTCTACGGCAATTTTACGTTCTTCTTTTTCCGCAGCAAAAAACTTTTCTGCTCCTAAATCAGCTTTAAGCAAGGTTTTTTCTAAGGTTAGAATTAAAGGATCATCAGTGATTTTCCAACCCTCTTTTTCTAAAGTATGACGTAATGATAAATGTAGATCGTCTCGTCTGGACATCCTTATAAACCCTGCTTAAGAGGTTCGGTTTCTATTCTACTACAGTTCGCCCTAATTCGGATTTATTATGACCGAAAAAGCGGTAAGGTGGGCAATGCTCACCCTACTATTTCTATTTTCGCTTGGTCAGGCTAGAGACTAACCCTAATCCTCCTAATCCTAACAAGGCAACAACGGAACTCAGTGCAGATCTGGTAGGATGTGTTCCCTCATGCAAGTCCTACCGCTGCAGCGATAGATTTGAATGATAATAAGCTAAAAACGTCTAGGCACAGCGACGGACGGGAGTGCGAGTGCCGTCGAATAATTGTAAATTTTTGTTACGAAGTGCAGTCAGATTGAAGAATTAGTGATAGGGTCGCTGAAAAGTTCTTTGTATCTCAGCTGATTGTCAGTAATCCACAAAACGGGGTGATATGCCGAAAGTTTCCCCATATCCTTACTCTGGTTATTCGGAAAGTTTCTGTATAATCAATGGTTAGCTGGCCTCGTAATATCACGATGTATCTGATTAGGAGCGATATTATGCGACTTAGTGAAAATTTTTTACAGCCAGCATTGTCAGATGATTTTTACTGGCTCAACGAGCCGACGCATTATCGTTTGGGTAATGGCTTGGAAATTTCTACAGATGAAAAAACTGATTTTTGGCAAAACACACACTATGGTTTTCAAAGAGACGATGGGCATTGCTTATTGATGCGACAAGTTGGCGATTTTTCCCTAATGACCCAAGTAGAATTTCAGCCTCGGGAAAAATATGATCAATGTGGCCTAATGGTGCGGATTGACAGTCAGAATTGGATAAAAGTTTCCACGGAATATGAAAGCGAACAAGCTAGTCGGCTTGGTTCTGTGGTGACCAATTTGGGATATTCTGATTGGGCAACGCAAGACATTTCTTCACGATACCGCGAAATGTGGTATCGCATCAGTAAACGGGGGAGCGATTTTCTGCTAGAGAATTCTTATGATGGGCAGGCTTGGCTGCAAATGCGGATCACACACTTACACAAGATAGCCGACGATTGCCAAATCGGAGTGTATGCCTGCAGCCCGATAGGCAAAGCGTTTCGCTGTTGTTTCAAAACCTTGGAAATCTCAGACAATCAGTGGCTGGTAATACCGGAAGCCAGCTAATAACTGTATGCACCCAGCAATTCTCAATTTGCCCTGTAGCAAGGCTTTTGGGAGTTAGTTCGCATAATACGGGGTAAAATTCAATGGGATTGCGAATTTCATTTCACGAGTCTTCAGGCTTTTGACTTGATAGTACACCCAAAGTTGCCCCAAAAATCCCCCTTTAAAATGTTCTTTAAATCCCTAAAAGGCTTGCTGTGTCTAAAACTGAGAATTGCTGATCTAGGAGCCACACAGTTGGCAAAATGGTAGTTTCGTCCCTTAGTTTCTCAATTTTATCTGGCGTTCGCTCATAAAAGTGCCAGGGTTTTGAGTCCCTCCGATCGATTTCTCAACGTTTGTTTCTGGCACTTTTCTGGCTGAAAAAGTAACAAAACCCTTTTCTGGTAAGGCTTTCACTGATATTCAGCCAGCCCTAATTTAGGTTAACTACTCCCCCACAAGCCCGCTTTTAAGTACATATATTCTACCTTTTTGTGATTGCTCGTCAGCCGCGCTCGATCGATGTTATTATCACTATCTCTGTAGGCTTTCTAAATTTTTCTCTCTCGGTGGGATGTTTTTCTGTATGCTGGTAATGGTTTCCTTTTTTTATCCGCATATCTCCCCCCCCCTATGGTCGATAGTCTTCCCCTACGCAATTTAAAATATTATTGTGAAAGATTCGCATCTTTGAATGTTAATGTTAGTAAAAAAAGAGGTAATGCTCAATATAAACCAATTTTACTTTTATCAGTTATCGATCTAATTTCACAGGGATTAATCACGGAGAATAAAATTTTTGTTTCGGATGAATTAATTAATACATTTAATAGATACTGGAATGTTTTATCGTCTCAATACGAGGGGGGGTTGTATTATCCATTTTTTCACTTACAAAGCGAAGGATTCTGGTATTTAAGATTAAAGCCAGATTTTAATGGGCTACAGCCAAAGTCAATGAAAAAACTCAAATTAGCTGTAGAATATGCCTCATTAGATGAGGATTTATATAATTTGCTTCAAGACCAAAATTATCGTCAAGAATTAATAGACACTTTAATATCAGTATGGTTTTTATCATCTCAAAAAGAAATTAGTGAAATATTGACTATTAACACTAACTTGCAGGATGTAAGTACGGAAGAATTATCAATATTCGATAATGTAGAACAGGAGAAAAAATTCTACCTACGAAAATCTTTAATAAGAAGTGCTTTTTTTCGTAAAGCAGTCGTTTATATATATAATTATCAATGCTCTTTTTGTGGTCTTAAAGTAAACCACTCCTTGACACAAAGTATTGTCGATGGCGCACATATCAAACCTTTTGCTAAATTCTATAATAACCAGATAAACAATGGTTTATCTCTGTGTAAAAATCATCATTGGGCATTTGATCAAGGATTATTCACAATTGATAATCAATACAAAATTATTATCACAGAAGATTTTGAAGAAGTTTCACCGAACGCAAAGTCTATAAAAGATTTTCATGGTGAGAATCTTATACTGCCTGATAATCACGAATATCTGCCTAATCTTGAATCCGTAAAATGGCATAGAGATAATATATTTAAAGGTTAAATTTATGAGAAATAATGTTATTTTTGGCGAGCAAACACAGATAAATATTTTTCCTTCTAGAACTGTTGATGACTTTGTTATAGACGTTGAAATAATTACAAAAGAAATTCAAAGTTTATATCTTTCTAACAGTATTCCATTTGTTATAGGTTACTCAGGAGGAAAAGATAGTAGTGCTGTTGTTCAGTTAATTTGGAATGCAATCAGCAAACTTTCCATCGAGGAGCGTCATAAAAAAATTTATGTAATGACTACAGATACTCAAGTTGAAAATCCTCTTGTATCTACTTGGGTTAAACAATCTTTAGCCAGAATGAAAAATGAAGCTAAAATGCAGCAGATGCCTGTAGAACCTTATTTATTACGCCCAGAAATAAAAGATACTTTTTGGACTTGTTTAATTGGTAAAGGCTATCCTGCACCTCGTCATGGATTTCGTTGGTGTACTGAAAGACTAAAGATAACACCAACAAATCATTTTATTCGTCAGCAAATTCGAGAAAATGGCGAAGTTATTCTTATGCTCGGTACAAGAAAGGCTGAGAGTAATAAACGTGCTTCAACAATGAATAAATATGAAATTAATAGCTTTCAAGAACAACTTAATCTTAAGGAGAATATTAGTAAACCATTGCGCTATAGTGGTAGCCTTCCCAATGCAATTATTTATAGCCCTTTAGAAGATTGGCGTACTGATGAAGTATGGATGTACTTAATGCAGTGGGAAAATCCCTGGGGAGGAGATAACAAAGAATTATTAGCAATGTATCGAGGAGCGACTGCGGATAATGAATGTCCCCTAGTGGTAGATACCTCCACTCCTAGCTGTGGGGATTCGCGCTTTGGTTGTTGGGTGTGTACGTTGGTAAATAAAGATAAATCCATGGAGGCAATGATACAGAATGACCAAGAAAAAGAATGGTTACAACCACTTTTAGACCTTCGCAACGAATTAGATATAGAAGATGACCGACCAAAACGGGATTTTCGCCGTATCTTTGGGAAAGTACAATTATTTGAAAGAAACTTAAATGGAGAAATATCGATCGAACCCATACCGGGACCCTATACTAAAAAATGGCGGGAATATTGGCTGAGAAGGGTATTAGAGGCTCAGGAGAGCGTGCGTACTAATGCGCCAGAGGATATGAAAGATATTACCCTAATTACCACGGAGGAACTCAGCGAAATTCGCCGGATTTGGAGGGAAGAAAAGCACGAATTTGATGACCAATTACCGAAGATTTATAAACAAGTGACTGGAGAAACTTTTCAAGATCCGCGACCGGGAGCGGATAATAATCTTTTGGGGAGTGAAGAATGGGATATCCTCGCGGATATCTGTGCCGAGGATTCCATGCACCTAGAATTATTGGCTAAACTTATAGATACAGAACGTCAATATTTTCTAAAAATCTCTCGCAAGGGTATTTACAAAGACCTAGAAAAATGCTTTGAGTCTAGTTCTCGTAGTAAAGAGGAAGCGATCGAAAATGCTCGTTATGTCTATGATCTAAAGAATGCCGCTCAAAGTGGCAATATTGCTCAGGTGAAAGAACAACTCAAGGAGAGTTTTAGTGAACCAGAAAAAGACCCGCAAAAACAGTTAACTTGGGCCAGTATGAAATTCCCTACAACCGATGAGGAGGAGGAATAACGGGTTTATTTTACCCGTAAACTGGCGATCGAGTGGACTACCAATAAAATTACCATTTCCCGATGACGAGATGAAACCCTACCAAAAAATTCCTATTCGTGAATGTGGGGAACCCCTAGTACCTATACCCGCAGATAAGTTTGTTATCCCTTCTCCCCATGCTTACGAGAAATTAGGAGCTAATTATCGGGGTAAATCTCCCTATTTTTTGCGACAAGGGGTGTTAAATCCCCTGATTGATGCTCAAAACCGTCTGCAAGTCTATCAACCCGGTTGGCAAATTTTGATTTTTGATGCCTATCGACCGGTGGAAGTGCAACAATTTATGGTCGATTATAGTTTTCAGACTCTCCTAGACACAAGAGGATTAGCCAGAGAGAAACTATCGAAGGCAGAAAGTCAAGCGATTTTAACAGAAGTTTACACTATTTGGGCGGTTCCCAGTGATAATGCCGCCACCCCGCCACCCCATAGTACCGGAGCAGCGATCGATATTACCCTAGTGGATGAGAAGGGACAAGCGATCGACATGGGGGGAGAAATCGATGAGATCGGAGAGCGATCGCATCCCGATTATTATATCGCCGCAAAAAGCCCGCAAGAACAGAGCTATCATCAAAAACGAGTTTTATTGGCTAAAGTGATGAAGGAGGCGGGATTTAGCCGACATAAGGGGGAATGGTGGCATTTTTCCCTAGGGGATCAGATGTGGGCCTGGTCGCTCGATCGACCCTACGCCATCTATGGCAGAGTTGAGGATCAGGGAGATAGCTGTTAGGGGTAAACTGAAGGCAGCTGGTCTAGATAAATACTGATATACTAACAAAAGAAGACTCAAAGCTTAGACCAGCTTCTGATCGATGATCGCCAAGATTTGCTCAACAAAAGCTTGGTGATCAACCACTGGTTTAGAAATATAACCATCGGCCCGACTCTGCTTGAGAAAATTCTCTCGATCGCCTTCCATAGCGTGAGCAGTGACGAGAATAACGGGTAAATCGGCGGTTTCGGGGTTAGCTTTGAGAATTTGGCTGATTTTAATGCCATCTACCGCTTTCCCTTCATAGACACTATGGGAGAGGGAGACATCCATTAAGATCACGTCCGCTTTCTTGTCCCGAGCAATACGAAGCACTTCTTCCACGTCTTCAGTCCCTTTGACCTCTAGACCACCTCGTTTGGTCAAAATTTTGGCAAAAACGCGAAAATTTATCGGGTCGTCTTCTACAATCAAAACAGTTGTCATAGGGAAGCTCAGGGATAAACAAGGTTAAAACGGGCAAAATGCCCTATGATTCACAGCTAGACAGATTAAAAACGAGAGACTCATGGCCAAACAACTGGATTTCTTAGCTACTGGTCAAATTATACCCACGGCCTTACACCAAGAGATGGAACGCTCCTATCTAGAATATGCCATGAGTGTGATCGTGGGGCGAGCCTTGCCGGATGTACGCGATGGATTAAAACCAGTCCATCGTCGCATATTATACGCTATGCACGAACTCGGTTTAACCCCCGATCGCCCTTTTCGCAAATGTGCGCGGGTGGTGGGGGATGTCTTGGGTAAATATCATCCCCACGGCGATCAGTCAGTGTACGAGGCACTGGTTCGTATGGTACAGGATTTTTCCAGTCGTTACCCACTTTTATCGGGCCATGGTAACTTTGGTTCGATCGATAACGACCCCCCGGCGGCCATGCGTTATACCGAAACCCGTTTGGCCGGCATCGGTGATCAGGCGGTTTTAGGGGGAATTAGCGATGCTATCGTTAATTTTAGCAGTAATTTTGATAATTCTCAACAGGAACCCGTTGTTTTACCCGCTCAGTTACCGATACTAATTCTTAATGGTTGTTCGGGTATTGCGGTAGGGATGGCGACTAATATCCCTCCCCATAATTTAGGGGAAGTGGTGGAAGGTTTAATCGCTTTGATCGATAATCCCGATTTAAGCGAGGAAAAGTTAGTAGAAATTATCCCCGGTCCCGATTTTCCCACGGGAGGCGAGATTTTAGATGATACCGGCATTCGCGAGGCCTATCGCACCGGTAGGGGGATTATTCCCGTGCGCGGAGTGGCGAAAACTGAAACAATTATCATTGAGGGCAAGCGCCGAAGGGAAAGGACGGCAATTGTGGTTACTGAGTTGCCTTTTCAGGTGAATAAGGCGGCATGGATTGAAAAAATCGCCGAATTAGTTAATTTAGGGAAATTGGAGGGAATTGCCGATATCCGCGATGAAAGCAATCGCGAAGGCATTCGGGTGGTGATTGAATTAAAGCGGGAAAGTCAACCGCAGCAGGTTTTGGCCGCCTTATACCAACAAACGGCGCTGCAGACTAATTTTGGGGCAATTATCCTGGCTTTGGTCGATAATCAACCCCGGCAGTTGTCTTTAAAACAAGTTTTACAGGAATTCTTGCACTTTCGAGAAACAACTCTCACTCGTCAGTATGGCGATGAGTTGCAACAGGCCAGCGATCGCTTACACTTAGTCGAGGGTTTATTATTAGCTTTGCAGAATATCGATCGAGTGGTGGATATTCTCAAAAATGCTCCCGATGGGACGACTGCTAAGTATCGTTTTCAGGCAGAATTGGGCATTAGTGACCCTCAAGCTGATTCTATCTTAGCTATGCCTCTGCGTCGTTTAACCGGTTTGGAAAGACAAAAGTTAGAGACGGAAGCGACGGAATTACAAACAAAAATTCAACAATTGGAAACCCTCCTCCATAACCGTCAGGAGTTTCTCAAGTCTCTGAAAAAAGAATTGCGCTCTTTAAAGAAAAAATTCGCCGATAGCAGACGGACAAAAATTCGCACCGGCAAGTCGGGGGACAGGAGACAGGAGACAGAAGGGAAGAAACAGGATTCTGTGGTTAAAAAACAGGAGACAGTCCCGATGAAAAAATTTTCATCCCCACAGACGAAAGAGGTTTCCTTACCTACACCCCACACCCCACACCCCACACCCTCTTTCAAGGCAGAAGTTAAAAAACAGGAGAATAAAGTTAAGAAAAAGCCTGAGAGTGAGAATGCACCGAGTTTAAGCCTATTTACGCCCCAAGAACCCCCAGAAAATGCGATTTTATTGCTTGATGCCGAAGATAAAATTAGTTGGACGACACCGGAAGAGCGAGCGCCGGACCGGGGTTTAATTATCTATCAACAGGCGATCGAAAAACGGGAAAATTTCCTAGTTATCCTCGATAATGCTAAAGCTTACCCGATTGCTATCCGGGAAGTTCCTCCAAAAGACAATCAACCGGTGTTAATCTCCAGTCTGCTGACCAAAACCGCCCAAAAAGAGTCAGAAGCCGTGTTAAATCAATTTTTCTTGACAGAACCTCAAAAAAATCAAGAATTGCTTTTACTGAGTCAACAGGGGCGAATAAAGCGGCTTCCCATTAATGAATTGGAGGGGGTTGGTAGTCGGGGTTTGTCCCTGATGAAATTGAAAGAAGATGATCGCCTATATGGTGCTATTTTTACTCACGAAGGCCTAGACTTAGCGATCGCCACCAGTAGCGGTCGGGTGTTGCGTTATCCCGTGCGCGAGGAATTATTGCCAATTATGGGTAAATCTGCCCAGGGTTTAGCAATTTTGCGATTGCGCTACGGGGAACATCTAGCTGGCTGTGTTTCTCTCCCCCATCGGGAAAATCTGCTGCTGATTTCGGGATTAGGTTACGGAAAAAGACTGGCGATCGAGAACTTACGCCTATCACAATTAGGCGATCTTGGTTCACCCGCTTTACAATTCGTCAACAAACAGGATAGTTTAGCGGCCATGGTAGCGGCGCGGGCGGGGAGTATAGTGTTATTAAGTACCAATCAGAATCGAAAACTACCCTTAGAGGTGGAAACTGTGGCAGTCACGGGTAAAGACGGGACAGGTTCACAATTAGTCAAACTCAACCCCACAGAAAAAATTATCAAAGCACAATTGTTACACCATCTCTAAGTCAATGGCGAAAAAACCGAAAAATGTTGCTCGTAAACACCGAAATTGGCAAAAATGGTTAAAACTAACTCTGGTCGCAGTTTTTGGGTTTATTATACTTAATTTAGCGATTAATTTAGCCATCCGCTGGCCAATTAATCAACAAAAACCCGTTGATGCCATCTTAGTTTTGGGGGGCAGCATTCGTCGGGAAATTTATGTGGCCAATCTGGCCAAGCAATACCCCAATATACCGATTTTAATTTCCCAAGGCTCGAAAGATCCCTGTATTTTATTACTATTTGAACGGGCAAAAGCACCAAAAACTAACGTCTGGTTAGAAAAGTGTGCTAATTCTACCTTCGGCAATTTTTTCTTTGCCGTGCCAATTTTAAAACAATGGGGAGTACATAAAGTAAAAGTTGTCACTTCTCCTACTCATTTACCCCGCGCTAAATGGTTAGCAGAAATTCACTTGCAATCCCACGGTATAGCAGTAGAAATCGATGCAGTCAGAGAAATTGGTATCCCTGGTAATCACGAATCAAAGCTAAAAACTGGTTTAGATGTGACTAGAAGTATAATTTGGGCTTTTGTCGGACAATTAATCTCTCCCCCCTGTTGGCAAGTCATTCCCTTAAATTCCGTTGATTTAGAAGCTTGGCGCGATCAAGGTTTTCAATGTGAATATCAAGGTAAGATCAGCTAAACCATCCTCTCCCAGTTAGTTTTTTAGCGGCTGCATCCCATGTTTGTAAATCCACTAAGTTGGGGTTTTTAAAGGCAAACTCTCTCTTCCCACTTGCCACTTCCCTATACCTTTTAAATAGGATTTAGTATGATCCTAAATCCTGTTATTAAAAACTGATTTTTATTCCCCCTTTTGCCTCATACCTCATGCCTCTTGCCTGTCCTGATATGTAGCCTATAATCAACGGATTTAGTATCAGAAACCCGATCGGGAATTTGCGATCGCATCTAGAGCCAGATTCAGTTTCAGCACGTTAACCCCCGGTTCGCCGAAGATGCCGAGAAAGCGCTCGTCGGTGTTTTTGATAATCAGTATCTCCACTTGATTCGTCGGTAATCCCCGCACCTGCGCCACCCGCTCGATCTGCGCTCTGGCGGCCTCTGGGGTGATATGGGGATCGAGACTGGAACCGGAGGTATATACCAGAGCTGCGGTGGGTTTGATTCCCGCTTTCTCTAATCGGGGAATCTCCCCCTCTATAGCTTTCGCCGGATCAGGATCGGGTTTTCCTTTAATGCGATCGATCAATACAGGGTTACTGGGAGCTAGGTTACTCGCTCCCGAAATTCCGGTTTGCAAGATCTTGTTAGGATCGTTTTTCGGATCGGCCGTACTGTAGTCGGTGGTACTCGGACGACTATTAAAATAGCGATCGCCGGTGAAAGGTTGCCCAATTAGAGCCGAACCCACCACTTGACCTTGATTATTGGTAATTAAACTCCCGTTCGCTTGCCAGGGAAAAAGAATTTGACCGATGGCGATCATCGAGAAAGGATAGATCAGCGCAGTGATCACCCAGAGAACTAGGGTAGAACGGATGGCTCTACCGGCCTCGCGTGCAAAACTCATGATTAAAACCTCTCCGGTATAAAGATGACAAGGAATAGGTAGATAAATAAAGCAAAAGCGACTAATCCTAAAAGGGTTAATGCGAAGGCTTGCGCCCTATTTATAGCACTTCCCGTAGAAGCTTGAACGATGGAGGAGAAAAGAATTGTTAGACAGAAATTTAAGAAAATATACCAGAAAAATCGGTATTTTCTAGGGGCTGCTTTCATAAGAATTAGAGTTTTTTGGAGATTTGTTTTTGCCAGTAAATCAAGAAAATAAGTAGGTAGGCGTTAAAAATTATCAGACACCCCCCTTATCAAGGGGGATCCCCCCGCCTATCGGCACCCCCCTTATCAAGGGGGGCAGGGGGGATCGACACCCCCCTTATCAAGGGGGGATTAAGGGGGGATCGACACCCCCCTTATCAAGGGGGGATTAAGGGGGGATCGACACCCCCCTTATCAAGGCAGGTTGAATTTTTAAATTTTCATCGAGTTTCAGATATACATTTTTCAGTCCTTTCCCATCTAAGTAAGCGCACAAAGAAGCTGGAAATGAGGAATTAAATTGATTTTTACCCCAGGTTTCTTTTTGGGTAAAATCCCGATTCGAGTGCTTCAATCCGAATAAACTAGGCTTAAATATTGCCGATTTTGCCATTACCTCAACCCGATCGCTGAAATTATCTCATCAATAATCTTAATAGCAATAAACGGCGCAATCATGCCTCCCACGCCGTAGATGAGGATATTGCGCCGCAATAGTTGGTCGGCGGTGAGCGGGCGAAATTGAACGCCTTTAAGTGCCAGGGGAATCAAAACGGGGATAATCAGGGCATTGTAGATCAGGGCTGAGACGATCGCCGATTGAGCGCTTTTCAAACCCATGATATTTAAAGCACCGATCCCGGCAGCGGCGAAAATCGTCGGGATAATGGCGAAATACTTAGCGATATCGTTAGCTACCGAAAACGTGGTCAGGGCGCCGCGGGTAATGAGTAACTGTTTGCCGATGGTCACTAAATCGATCAGCTTGGTCGGGTCGGAATCGAGGTCCACCATATTGGCCGCCTCCTTCGCCGCTTGGGTTCCAGAGTTCATCGCCACACCGACATTAGCCTGGGCCAGTGCCGGTGCGTCGTTGGTTCCGTCCCCCGTCATAGCAACTAACTTGCCCTTGGCTTGCTCGCGACGGATCACCTCGATCTTATCTTCTGGGGTGGCCTCGGCGATAAAATCATCCACCCCCGCCTCCGCCGCGATCACCGCCGCCGTGATCTGGTTGTCGCCGGTGAGCATGATCGTTCTCACACCCATGCGCCGTAATTGGTCGAAACGTTCTTTTAATCCCGGTTTCACGATGTCTTTGAGATAGATCACCCCGTAGATATCGTTACCCCGACAGACGGCCAGGGGAGTTCCCCCCAAATGGGAAACCCTTTCCTGTGCCTCATCGAGGGTCTCGGGAATGGAACCACCCCTAGAACGGACGAAACCTTTAATCGCGTCTACGGCTCCCTTACGGTATTCCTCCCCGTCCCTATCGGTGCCGCTCATGCGGGTACGAGCGGAGAATGGGATTGCCTCGCCGGGTTGGCCATCGATATCGAGGTTTGCGCCCAAATTCCGGGCTAAAGCAACGATCGAGCGTCCTTCTGGGGTTTCGTCGAAAAGGCTGGCCTCTAGACAGACGCGGGCTAATTCCTCGAGGTTATGACCGTTGACGGGGATAAATTCGTCAGCTAGCCGGTTGCCGAGGGTGATCGTTCCCGTTTTGTCGAGAAGGAGGGTATTTACGTCACCGCAGGCTTCCACCGCACGCCCGGAGGTGGCGATGACATTAAACTGAGCCACACGATCCATGCCGGCAATGCCGATCGCACTCAATAAACCGCCGATCGTCGTGGGAATGAGGGCGACGAGGAGGGAGATCAAGATGGCGATACTGGAACCGGCCCGAAAGGTATCCGCAACCGCCGGCCCGAGGCTCGTTTCCAGGAAACCGGCGATATAGTTCCCGATCGAGGGAATCGTGGCCACGACAATTAAAAAGACCTGGGTTAACACGGCCAGAAGTACCGTCAGGGCGATCTCGTTGGGGGTTTTCGTGCGCTCGGCCCCTTCCACCAGGGAGATCATGCGATCGATAAAACCCCGGCCGGGATCTTGGGTGATCCGCACTGTCAACTCGTCCGAGAGAAGCCGCGTACCACCGGTGACGGAACTGGCGATGTCGGTGCCGGGTTGTTTGAGGACGGGGGCCGATTCTCCGGTGATCGCCGATTCATCCACCGAACCGATTCCCTCGATCACTTCCCCGTCGGCGGGAATCACGTCCCCGGCCAGCAGTTTTACCCGATCACCCCGATGCAAGGCCGTGGAACTGACCGACTCGATCGAGCCGTCGGCCAGGATTTTTCGGGCGATCGTGTCGCTGCGGGTGGAGCGTAGGGCATCGGCCTGGGCTTTTCCCCGTCCCTCTGCGATCGCCTCGGCGAAGTTGGCAAACAGCACCGTCAAGAAGAGGATCAGGGTGATGATGCCGTTAAGTAGCCGTTGTTGTCCCCTCTCCCCAGCGATCGTGCCGAATAGATGCGGGTCGATCGTCACCAGGGCCGTGACGATTGTTCCCAACCAGACCACGAATAGGACAGGGTTACGCACGGCGATGCGCGGGTCGAGTTTGAGGAAGGACTGCCGGATCGCGCTTTGATAGAGACCGGTCCGGTTTACCTTGGGGGTATGGCGGCGGTCGTCCCGGCGACCTCTCGGCACTCGCAACGGGCGGGGGGACTTAGAATTTCCTCTGTTCGTTCTCATAAATTATCCAAACTCCTAGCCGATCATCCGGGTGATTTGAAAGGCTTCCGCGATCGGACCCAGGGCCAATATCGGCAAGAAAGTGAGCGCACCGAGAATTAAAATCACCCCCGCCGTCACGCCGGTAAAGAGTCCGGTATCGGTGCGGAGGGTTCCAGTGGTGGCGGCAACTGGTTGTTTGCGGGACATCCCATCGGCTAAGAAGAGCAGGGCGGCGATCGGAATATACCGTCCGGCGAGTAAACTGAAGCAGGCGCTCAGATTCCACCAGAGAGCGGTCATCGTCGGTTTCGCCCCAGCCGCGATCGCAAGTGGTGCGGGCTGGGAATCTCCTAGTCCCTCGAAGCCCGATCCGTTATTGGCGGCGGCGGAAGCGTACTCGTAGATAACTTGAGATAATCCGTGAAAGCCGGGGTTACTGATGCCTTGAAAATCAGGGATAGCAAGGGCGATCGCTCCGGGGATAAGGATGGCGATCGGGTGAACCAGCAGAATTAAAAAACTCGCTAACACCACTTCCCGTTTCTCAATTTTGCGCCCGAGGAATTCCGGGGTTCTTCCCACCATTAGCCCGGTGACGAATACTGCAAGGATCAGATAGGCAAACAGGTAGGCGGTGCCAGTTCCCTGGCCTCCGAAAACGATTTGCAGGAACAGATTCGAGAGGGTGGCGAAGCCGCCGTTCGGCATCAAGGAATCGTGCATGGCGATCACCGCACCGCACATGGTGGCCGTGGTAGTTACCGCGTACAAGGCCGATTGCGCCCAACCGAAGCGTACTTCTTTGCCCTCAAAGTTAACCGCTCGATCGACCCCTAGCAGCGAGTTAATCGCCTGGTTGCCGTTATATTCCCCGATCGCTGTGATGATCGTAAAGCCGATGAATATACCGAGGGGAATTAGATAGATTAACCGAGCTTGCTTGAGATTATCGGCGAAAACCCCGTAGGTATAGATCAGGGAGGACGGAATCGATAAAATCGCCACTAACTGCACGAGATTCGTGAATCCGTTCGGATTTTCTAAGGGGTGGGCCGAGTTGCTGGCGAAAAATCCCCCGCCGTTTTCTCCCAATTCCTTAATAATCTCGAAGTGGGCCACTGGACCGCGGGCGATCGCCTGACTCAGGTTGGGGTTTTCTAGCGTCGGCAAGATCGCTGGGCCAGCGAGGGTTTCCGGAACTCCGGCGATGATCAGGGCAATTGCCCCCACGATCGAGATCGGTAAGAGGATACGGGTGATCGCTCGGATCAGATCCACGTAGAAATTGCCCAACGGTCGCCCCGTCAGTCCCCGAATAAAGGCGATCCCCACCGCTAGACCGGTTCCGGCCGAGGTGAACATCTGGTAGCCGAGTCCCCAGATCTGACTCGCGTAGCTGAGGGTGGTTTCTCCGGAATAATGCTGTTGGTTGGTGTTGGTGATAAAGGAAATCGTCGTATGTAGCGTGGTGTCCCAAGTGGGAGCGGGGATCGCCGTCGGGTTGAGGGGAAGGACTTCTTGGCCCGCAATCAGGGAAAAAACCAGAATTGCCATCACCGCGTTACTGTAGAGAACGGCGCGGAGGTACTGCCAGCCGGTCATATTCTCTTTCCCTTTCACCCCGACGAAGCTGTAAAGAAGACTCTCGACTCGATCGCACAGTGGGTCGAGTAGGGTTCTCCGTTCCATGAAAACCCTCGCCATATAGCGCCCGAAAAAGGGGCTGATTGCCACGATTATCAGGATCGTGAGCGCGATTTGAATCCATCCTTGCAACATGGTTCGATCGACTCCGAAAAAAGGCTAGTGGTCATTGAGCTTGTGGAAATGTGGCGGCTCAATCGACGGATTCGACAAGCTCACCGTCCATGGTCGACCGGGAAACTCAGGGGTTCGCTGTCTCGAAACCGCTTGAGAAAACCAAGTTTGTCTAATTATTAGCGATCGTTAACCAGTGGATGATCGAGGGATTACTATCGCCTCTGCTGGGATGATTATAGCGATTTCAGGGCAGTCGCACACAATTCTTAACATTTTTGGACTTTGGACAAAGAAAAAAAGATTTGCGTAAAATTTACGGGTTCTCCTAGACTGGTTATGGCAAATTAGTAGTTTCAATGAGCCTAAACCCTTAAATAGACTAGGATCGAACAAAGCAAAAAGCTTTTTTATTAAAATTGCTTTTTTTAATTCTGGTGAGCCTTACTTGGCAAAGCTTGTGTGGACTATTTTCTGCTAAAATATCATAGCTACTCTAGAAGAGCCCTTTTACGCAAATCTAATTGGAGACAATATCTCCTCTTTCTCAGCGCGTAAAAAAGCTGAAAAATAGCGGTTCTTAGGAGCGTTTTGCCATAACCAATATTGATTCCGCACCATTGTCATCTGATTCGTTATCAAACAAAGCAAAATCAAAAAACAAAGCTGGTATTATAAACTATAAGCCAACGAACTGATTTTTCCAACAGCAACTGATAGTAACAAAAAAAGCAAGATTTTAATTGGTGTAACTTTTACGCCAATTAGGTTTTCTTTTGTCCAAAGTTTAATAACATTTAGTTCGTAGAAATATTAAGACAACCAAGAACAGTTTCCAGATAGTGATTATTCCAACCAGCAGTAAGTCGCTTGTTCTCAATGCCTGCCCTGGCAGTCTTTTCTTGGGACAATAAATTTACGCCAATATGACGTATGACAGCTATATTTTCATAAATAAGAACCGAATTTAGGACAACAAGATGTTGAAGTTTGTTAATTTTTTGTCAGAAGAAAATGTTCTGAATCTCCACCATAATTTAACCAAATTTTAATTATACAAGAGAAGATATTGATAAAAATAGCAATCATAAAAAGCAAATCTTTAACATTTATCAAGCAATTATTTTTATTAGTAAATATTCTACACAACTCAGGCTAGATAAGCAAGAGAGCTACGCCACTACTACCGAATCACTACCCGACAAAACTTGAAACTGTGACTAATAGCCACTGTTTAATTCTAGGGATTACCTGAAAAAAATACTTTCCAACCAGCAGTAGCGATCGCACTTGCCAAAAGAATAATTAATGTCCAAACCTGATTTTTTTGGGTTCCTTCCACTGATTTTAGGCGATTATCGATGCCCTCAACCTTTTCAGTTAACTTTGCCTGTCCCACCTCTAGCTTATTTAATCGTTCGTCGAGTTTGTCAAATTTTTGGTTAAAATCTTTTTGGAGACTTTCAAATTTTTGGTTAAAATCTTTTTGGAGACTTTCAAATTTTTGGTTAAAATCTTTTTGGAGACTTTCAAATTTTTGGTCAACATCTTTTTGGAAACTGTCAAATTTTTGGTTAACATCTTTTTGGAGATTGTCAATTTTCCCCTCAATCCTTGTCAAAACAGCTTCTAGGGAATAGGTAACGGTTTCGTTAGACATAGTATCAACTCCCATTAGATATATTTTCTCGGTCCGCTATCGGAGACTATTTTAAGACTAAACCAGTTCACCGCTTTCTTGCAAAGAGTGGAGACGTTGATAGATTCCCTGCTGATTTAATAATTGATCATGGCTACCGATCTCGACAATACGACCATTATCCAAGACGACAATTTGATCAGCTTCTCGAACGGTACTGAGACGGTGGGCAATAATAATCGTGGTGCGAGTGCCTAAAATGGATTTCATAGCTAGTTGAATGGCTCTTTCTGACTCATAATCTAAGCTAGAAGTGGCCTCATCAAACACTAACACATCTGGATCAACAATTAACGCTCTAGCAATTCCTAAACGCTGTCTTTGTCCCCCCGAAAGACGCACGCCCCTTTCCCCTACAATAGTGGAATAACCATTAGGTAATTCCTGAATAAATTCATCGACACGGGCAATTTTACAGGCTTCTGCTACCTTCTCGAAGCTAATATTAGGATTACCGTAGGTAAGATTTTCTAACACCGTACCATTAAACACATCTACTTCTTGATGGACAATCGCTAACCGTCGCCGATACCAAGTCACATCTAAGCGACGAATATCCTCGCCATCCATCATAATTTGCCCTTGATTCGGTTCAAAATAGCGGAAAAGTAACTTAACTAAAGTGGATTTGCCTGAACCTGATTTTCCTACTAATGCCACGGTTTGATAGGGTTCAATCAGCAGATTAATATCCTTGAGAATGGTTCTTTCTGGACTATAGCCAAAGCTAAGATTACTTAATTCTACTTTCCCCGTAAAATGATAGGGATTATGTTGGGCATGATCGGCTAAAAGACTACCGGCATCAGTGCCACTGGGTAAGTTGATAAATTCGTTTAGACGTGCCATAGAAGCATAGCGACGGGCAAAAGTTTCTGCCATTTGGGATAGGGGATCTAATTCCGCATAGGCCATACTAGCGAGGGTATAGGTGGTGATAAAATGCCCGATCGAGATTTTCTGTTGAACGGTGGCTAGGAGAGTAAAGAAAAATACTCCAAATAAACTAGCTTGGACGAGGGTTTTTTCCCAAGTAATTAAGTCCACATAACCCTTATGAATGCGATAGATAACGTAGGTAAATTCTCTCTCTAAACGCTGTTTCTGACGATATAATTCCTGTCCTTCTGTGGCAAAAGCTTTGACAGTTTTGATATTAGTAATAATCTCAGAATTGCGACTTTGGGTATTTTCAATGTGCCGATCAAGGATTCTTTCTTTTTGCATTAAATCTTTTAAATCTCTGACAATAAAAACTAGAATTAATACAAAAGAAATAACAAAAGCGAGGGCGATCTGCCATTGAATTACCCAAATAACAATAAAGATACCCAAAACTCTAAACAATTTTGGGATCATCATTCCCGCCACTTCGGGATAAGTCCAAGTATGATTTTCTATCCCTTTGGCGATCCGGTTAGCGATGCGTCCTGGATTATTTTCATCGTAAAAAGATAGAGGTAAGGTGAGAATTTTGGCAATAATTTTTTTGAGATGATCTCGTCGCGCTCTTAAGGATATTTCCCAGTGAAACCATGCACCCAGCCAAGGCTGAATTGGTGCTTTAATTACTGTAGTTACGAAAATTAAGCCTAATAATACCGCCAAACTAACCCACTTTTCTGGGGCAAAGGGAGTTAAAATCATGGTGCGATTAACTAAAGATTGTACGAATCCATCTAAAGGTTGATCGGAAAGAACATTAAGAATCTGTCCGACAGCGTAGGGAACCATCAGATCGATAATTTCAAAGACACTGGAGGCAGCAATGCTCAAAAAGGCGGCTTTTTGATAATTGCGATAGTAACTGAGAATATCCCTTAAGGAAGCCATAACATCAAGTAAATTGCCAATTTTTAACTTCTATCTGGTAACTGCTAACTGAAGAGACTGACGGCACTTTTAGGATTGTTTTTCTGGAGTTACCATTATACTACAATACTACAAAAATCTGCCGAACTAGAAATTTCTAGGACAAAAGCCTTGTCATAGTCTTGTATTCTCAATCAGCTATTAGTCAGGAGACGATGCTAGATCAGCTTATATTTCATCCTTGGCAGAAGCACCAGAGATCAATTTATCGGAAATTTTGGCGAATATTATCACAAAAATTAATAAATTTCTGAAAGGTTTTTAAGTGTTCGGTTTTATCGATACGCTTTTTTAATTGATTAAGATAGTATTGTTCTTGAGCTTCCCCAGGGAATTTTTTAGAATAAGACAAACCTTTAGCTTTAAAAATAGACTTTAGATAAGCAAAATGAAAATCGGCATGATTTCTGCAATTAAATCTACCCATTAGTTCGGGATCATTTTCGTAAACATCATAGTGTTGAACATAATCAGCTAAAAGTCCCTGTAAAGGTTGTTTAGGATTAAATATTGTGCGATTGCCTAATAGCCATGTTTCAAGACAGCGATTTTGAATAATGATCACGATTTCAAGTTGTACGGGGATAGTAATATGTTTGGTGATAAAGTCATTAACATATTGTTCTCTTTCTTCGACAGTATCCTCATCAGCATCGAGACAGATGACTAGATAGTTATATTTGGATACTTCTTGAATTTTATCGATGGCGTTAGGAATTCCCTCATCAAGTATCGAGGGGTAGCCATTACCACTAATCAGAAAGTAATTGTTGTGATTGACTTGATCGTAAAAATCAACTCGCTTAAATTCGGGGATAAGATAAGTTAACCAGGCAGTATAAAGCTTTTTTTCGGTACTTCTTCCTTCAACTAAAAAATAAATATTCATCGATTAACTAATTCCTTGGGGAAATTCTTCTAAGACATTGATAAGATCAATAAAGGCTTTTTGTCGAGTTTTAGAAATATGAAAATCAGCCGCATTGTGTACCTGAATTACTCCTCCTTTACGAGTGACTATTTTCCAATAGGCAGGACTGATATTATTAATTATATAGGGATGATGACTGGTAATAATAAACTGTAAATCTCGATAATTAACTAATAAATCTTCTGTTAAAGTGTCCAAACAGTTAACCCCCAAACTATTTTCAAATTCATCGATTAATATAACGCTCCCATCAGGAGATAATTTGATCGTTGCTAAGAACATCAGGCTTTTTATCATTCCAGAGGAGATATTTGGTTCTACAATCCAGACATGAGAGTTTTTTTCTTTTATTTGTATGCGAGGTAGCTCTTCAAGTAAACCAATTCTAGTTAATGAAACAAGCAGATCACCTAGTTCGGATGGCTCTAAAGATTCTATTTTTAAATCTTCAACTTGAGGGAAAATATCTAAAAACTTTCTCTTTATTATCTCGAACGTATCAGGATATTTTTTATAAGTGATCAGCAGTTTGTCGGAAATAGGAAGTTGACTCGATTGTAATTCAGAGAGAGAGTTATATTCGGCATATTCGTAGTTTCTAAGGATTTTACCAAATGTTGAATATGAGATATTAAACTCAAGTGGATTGAAAATCATTTTGTTAAATTCCTGTCGAACAGGGAAAACATCTTCTTCTTGATTGAAAAGCTCTATACAGCTTAAATAAGATGGTAGTTTTGGTGTCTTTGAATGTTTAAACTCAATTACCTCTTGATTTCTTGCGATCAAAACCTCTTGATCTTTTAAAAGAGTTTCCCTAATTATACTAACCTTATTTTCGCCGTCATTACTATTGACTTCATCTTCTTCAATCTTGATGAGAGAACGAGCTTTTCTAACCTCAAATTCACCCAACCAATGATAACGAACATGATCATTGGTTAAAAGTTCTACATCCCATTTTACTCCATTTATAGACTCACCGTTAGCGATTCTTTTTAAATTACTAATAGCCTTTAAAATCGAGGTTTTTCCTGCACCTGAGATACCAACTAATAAATTCAAATCTGGAAAAAATTTGCAAGAATCTATACTTAATCCAGAGGATAAATCTTGATAGGATAATCTCAAAAGTTTCATAATAATTCCCCACTGCTAAAACTAAAAAGGGTGAGTTAATTCTCACCCCAAGATTTTACTGAGGATCGAGTTTTAGGACTGCCATAAATGCCTCCTGGGGTACATCAACAGTTCCGATCGCTTTCATCCGTTTTTTCCCTTTTGCTTGCTTGTCTAACAGCTTTTTCTTGCGGCTAATATCACCACCATAACACTTAGCTAAGACATCCTTTCTTAAAGCGGGAATATGTTCACTAGCGATAATTTTAGAACCAATAGCTGCTTGAATGGGAACCTTGAATTGATGCCGGGGAATCAATTCTTTTAACTTTTCGGTTAACGCACGACCAACATAATAAGCTTTATCCCGGTGAACGATCATCGCTAAAGCATCAACGGGATCACCATTGACCATAATATCTAATTTAACTAGCTCATTTTCCCGATAGCCAATTAATTGATATTCCATACTAGCGTAACCGCGCGATCGAGATTTTAATTGATCAAAAAAGTCCGTCACCACTTCCGCTAAAGGTAACTCATAAATCAAAGCGGTGCGAGTTTTAGTAAAATAACGCATATCCTTGAAAACTCCCCGACGACTTTGACATAATTCCATCAAAGCACCTACATAGGTTTCTGGAGTAATCATTTCCACTTGGATATAAGGTTCCTCAATTTTTTCCCGTTTTTGTGGGGAAGGTAACAAACTAGGATTATCCACTTCGACAATTTCCCCATCGGTAGTAGTTACCTGATAAACTACCGAGGGAGCGGTGGTAATTAAATCTAAGTTATATTCCCTTTCTAGTCTTTCCTGGACGATTTCCATGTGTAGCAGTCCCAAGAAACCGCAACGGAAACCAAAACCCATGGCGCTAGAAGTTTCCGGTTCGTAGGATAGAGCTGCATCGTTTAATTTTAACTTTTCCAGGGCATCTTTGAGATCGGCATACTGATCAGCATCGGTGGGGAATAATCCGCAGAAAACCATCGGTTTTGCTTCTGTATAACCGGGTAAAGGCTCTTGTGCTGGTTTAGCGGTTAGAGTAATCGTATCACCCACCCGGGCATCAGCAACAGTTTTAATCGCGGCTGCCAGATAACCCACTTCTCCCGCGTGCAGTTCATTTACCTGTACCTGTTGCGGTGATAAAATTCCCAATTCATCGATCACAAATTCTTTACCGGAAGCCATAAAACGAATTTTATCGCCCTTTTTCACCCGACCATCCATAACGCGGAAATAGACAATTACCCCTCGATAAGCGTCGTAATAACTATCAAAAATTAAAGCTCGGAAGGGTTCTTCGAGGGTATCTTGGGGAGGGGGAACTAATTGGACGATCGACTCTAGAATATCATTAATACCGATCCCAGCCTTAGCCGAGGCCCGAATCGCCTCACTACAGTCTAAACCCACCACTTCCTCGATTTCCGCTGCGACCCGTTCCGGTTCGGCACTGGGTAGGTCGATTTTATTTAAAACTGGGATAATTTCGAGGTTATTTTCCAGTGCTAGGTAAACATTGGCTAAAGTTTGCGCCTCTACTCCTTGGGACGCATCCACAACTAATAAAGCTCCCTCGCACGCCGCTAAAGACCGAGAAACCTCGTAGGAAAAATCCACATGGCCGGGGGTGTCAATCAGATTGAGAACGTATTTTTGACCATCCTTAGCGGTATAATCCATGCGTGCCGCTTGTAACTTGATGGTGATACCTCGTTCCCGTTCCAAGTCCATATTATCGAGAAATTGTTCTTTCATCTCCCGTTGGGCTACGGTTCCTGTAATTTGCAAGAGGCGATCGGCGAGAGTTGATTTACCATGATCGATATGAGCGATGATGGAAAAATTGCGAATGCGAGAAACGGGAACGTCAGTCATCGTGGTTCACTGCTGGCAAAAGTCAGGGGTTTATAAAATTTTAGATTCCTTAATTCATTGTAGAGGTAAAGTCTCTAAGGCTGGAGCAAAAGCGAAAAGTAAAAGGTAAAAAAAGCTAAACTGCAAGTATAGTCAGGGTTTTGACCTTAGCTTTCCCTCTCGGCATCCACAGGAAACTATGGTCAGTTTGAGTATGGGGACAAAATCAGGCAAAGGGCAATGGCTAAGGAAAAGCTCTATGATTTGTCCAAATCGGATTACTATAGATAAACTCTTGGATGAGAATCCTCGACTGACGGGTAGAATGATAGATAGCAATCATTAATAGAGCTTATGAACGACAATGCTACACCGACTCAGCGCACGGCGGAGAAAGTTGAAATCGCTATTCACCTTGACTCGGAAGTTTTAGACCAGATTAAACACCTGACTAACGATCCTAGTCGCATTATCGAAACAGCGATTAAACAGTGGCTAAGAGGAGAGAAACAACCGGATGAGGACTTAACCCGTCATCTTCGACGCAATCCCCCCGTACCACCCAAAGGGGAATGGAATGACTAAGATTTTTCAGTCTCTAATAGGTTATTTCCCGACGGAGAGACTGAAATATTTTCTTAGGTTAACCATTGACGGTAATTGAGATTTTTTCCCCAACTAAGCTGGTCATACTAAATTCATTGAGTATAGGCTACATATCAGGACAGGCAAAAGGGGGAATAGATAATCAGTTTTTAATAAACGGATTTAGGATCATTTTGCTTGGGTGCTTACGGGAGGAACAAAACTGATGCGGATAGAAATTGAAGGAGCCGATGCTATCAAAGTTGCTCAGGATATCCTAGAGATGGAAGGGGTGCAAGGCAGCTACGAAGTTATCTCCGAAGTGGAGAAAGAGGGAACCCTTGCCACCATTGCCACTATCATCGGCATTATTAGCGGAACAATCGCCATCGCTGAGAAATTTTACCAATTAAAGCGAAAAATTGACTCTCCTGAAACCCCGAAAATCGAACGAGTGTTAATTGTCAGCAAAAACGGCGATCGCCTACTGCTCAAAGATGCTACCCTAGAGCAACTACAAAAACTCTTGGAACAAGAAAAATCATGAAGATACTGCATATTGATCTTCAGGAGAGGGGTAGCAATAGGGTTGAGTTCCGATTTTTCTGGGATAACCCCAACCAGACTCGTACCTACACAAGATGCTTGAGTGAAATAGACAACCTAAGTAAAAAGGCTGACACCGATTACTATACCCGTTTACCGAAAGACCACGCCAGAACAGGACAAGGTTTATACCGATGGTTAGATGGTACGGAGCGCATTCTACAGAACGAATTAGATAGCCACCGGGGAGAGGAAATAATAGTTCTGGCTATCAGCACCAGCCAAGGATTAGCTCATCTACCCTGGGAACTTCTACACGATGGTCAGGGTTTTCTGATGTCTAAGCTTCCCGCTATTGTTCCCCTGCGGTGGATGAAAACGGGTAATGAAAGGCTGTTAACTGTGGACAACAACCCGCAGGATCGAGCCTTAAATGTAGTTTTCATGGCAAGTTCTGCTAAGGGTGTAACGCCTATACTAGACTTTGAGGCAGAAGAAGGGAAGATCCTCAAAGCAACTAGAGGAAAACCCCTATCTTTAACCGTGGAAGAGAGCGGATGTATTCAAGAATTAGGCGAATTGATAGCCAGTAAAGATAGAGGATATTTCGATGTTATCCACTTGAGCGGACACGCCACCATCAAGGATCAGAAACCCTATTTTATTACCGAGACGGAATACGGAGATAGGCAAGATACCAGCGCCGAAGATATTGCCAGAGAATTACAGTTTAATTTACCTAAGCTTTTGTTTTTATCAGGGTGTCGGACAGGCTACTCCGATGGTGATGAGATCCTTTCGATGGCCGAGAAGTTATTAGAAAATGGGGCTAAAGCTGTTTTGGGGTGGGGTCAACCCGTCAGGGATAACGAAGCTGCTGACACGGCGGCCATCCTCTACGAAAAGCTTTCCCAAGGCTTTACTTTAAGCGAGTCGTTAGCTTTTGCCTATCAGAAATTATTGGGAAGTCAGGCGAGGGATTGGCATTGTTTACGCCTCTATGTGAGGGGAAGTATCCCAGAAGCTTTGGTAAGGAGAGGACAGAAAAAACCTTTACCTCCCGTATCCGTTGTTGACCAATTTGTAGACCCAGAAACGAAATATTTGCGGGTAGCCACACGGGAAACTTTTATCGGTCGCCGCCGCGATCTTCAGGATTGCTTGCAAGTGCTGAAAAAACCCTTTGATAATCCTAAAGCAATTCATAAAGCTGGGGTTTTCCTGCAAGGTTTTGGTGGTAACGGGAAAAGTACCCTAGCCGCTCGGTTGTGCGATCGCCTTCCAGACTATACTAAGCTTGTCTGGCATCAACAAATTGATCAACCTAGCTTGGTTAATACCCTAGCTAAAAAATTAGACCGTCCACAACGTCAAATCCTTCTGGATTCTAATGAGGATTTAGACTATCGCTTAAAGAATGTTTTTGATGTTTTTGGTCAGTTAAACCAGCCTCTTTTGCTTATTCTTGATGATTTCGAGTTTAACTTAGAATGCCCTTCATCCAGCGATGACTATATCCTTAAAGCAGGGGTAGCCCCCCTATTAAAAGCTCTCGTTTGGGCGATACAGGAAACCAATTACTATCATCGCCTGATTATTACCTCGCGCTATACCTTCAAATCCCCTCTATTAGACAAATTTTATCATCTGGAGTCTTTGCCCTCTTTCAAATACAAAGAGTCCGATTTAGAAAAGAAACTGCGGCGGTTAGAGCATTTTAGTTCGGGTAAGATTGATAAAAGCTATATAGAAAGAGCTTTAACCCTTGCTGATGGCAACCCCCGTCTGTTGGAATGGCTCAACAATGAGGTTTTGAGTTCAGGGGATATAGATGCTAAATTGCAGTCATTTGAGAATGGATCTGATGTTACTTGGCGCGATAAGATAGTCTGGCGGTTAGAGGAAAAACCTCAACTCTTGACGGATGAAGCTCTTGAAAAAGTGGTCAGTAATTGCCTAATCTATGAAATTCCTGTCCCTTTGGCTGCTTTAGAAGCGGTTTGTCAATCGGTTCCCAACTATCAGAAAAAATTACAACAAGCACAAGATAAAGGTTTGATCGAGGTAATCCACAATGACGACAGAGAAACCCTCTACCGCGCCTCTCACATCAAACATATTAATCCCCATATCGAGCTTCCCAAAGATGCAAGTAAGCTTTCTGATTTAGAGAAAACGGCAGCCAAGGTTTTAACCGAACTTTGGGGGAATAAAGAAAACGAAAATGAGGAAAGATGGGCAGAGATTTTTCGTCTCGTCTTTGCGGATAAAGAAAATCCTGAAAGGTTTAGGGAACAATTCGATAAGATGATCTCGGTACCATATAACCAATCAGCTGATAGTGCCTACGAAAAGGAACTGAGAAAACACAGGCAATATCTCAAAGCAAATACAGGGCAAATCTATCAAAAGTTAGAGGAGTACCTAGAGCAACAGGATTGGAAAAAAGCCGACTACGAAACCGCTTTCATTATGTACCAGTGGATGGTCATAAAAAATTATACTGACTTTTATGAGCTTTATACAATGGTATCCTTAGACATAATCGATGAGATTGACCGTCTCTGGATGGACTACAGCGAAGAGAAATTTGGTATCAAGGGACAGGCGAAAATTTACCGTGACCTTGTTGGTGGGACAGGAGAATATAACGATGAAATATGGGATCGTTTTGGCGATCTCGTAGGTTGGAAACAAGGAGAACGATGGTTTAATTTGGGCAATATGGAAGTAGCATATCGTACTCCAGAAACCCATTATAATCACTTCCCCCTACTAATGTACTGCCGAGGAGATTTGCGTCATTGGGACATTATTGGTGAGGTTTACTGGGGTTTTTATGGGAGGCTGGCTTATCCTGGGATGAATCCTATGGGTATTGGATCTCTTCTCTCGCGTCAAGACTTAAAGGACTGTAGCATATAGGGTTACAAGATTTTGTGAACAATTATTAACGAGTAATTTTCCACGAAGCCATGCGGGTTCTGGGTTTTCGATACCTGTCACCGAGGGGTCAGCCACTCGCCCGATGTTTTTGTAGTATGCTTCCTACTAGAAAGTTATGAGTGAGAAAATCTTTGTGTTCTTTGTGCCTTTGTGGTTCTTTCTTGCGCTTTTTGGTAATCTTCACTGCTGCCATTAATTTACTCCCCCAATGGTCTTGGATTATCGTTAATCTTGTGGATTTTCAATGTTTCGGGCAGCATGAAGTAGCGCAATAACATCGATTTGCTCAGGCTTGATATAATAAATTATGCGATAAGAACCCTCGATAACTTCTCGGATCTGCTCAGTTTCAAACTCCGGAACAAGACGACCCGAAAAGGGAAAATTAGCAATCTGTTCTGAGCGTCTGGTCAATCTTTCCACCAGTCTTTGAGCATATTGAGGGGAGTTTTGTGATATGTAGTTGTAGATGGATGATAAATGATTAACGGCGGTTTCTGTCCAGAAAACTTTCATGGCTCTAGCTTGAACTTAGTGCGTACCTCTGCAACAGAAATAACCTTTTCCGCCTCACTATCGGCTAATCCTGCTTCAATTGCCTGTCTCACATAAATCTCATACATCAAATCATCCCATGTAGAATTATCCGGCAATTTATCGATTAAATTTCTGGCTTTTTGTTTAATGTTTTTTATTTCCATGATGGTTTCCAAAATGACTCCTGACAGTTTACATTATCAACTATTCATTATTAACTAAAAAGGCGATCGCAAAATTACGCCTTCTTAAAAAAGAGATTAAACACCTTAAGCAAAACCCAAAGGTTGAAACTGAGTATCATTGATAATTTTAACCGTTTCCCCCGACTGCTTAATCACAAACAAACCGCGCCGATAGCCATAGACATCTATTCCCTGATCAATTTCAATGCCTGCCACTGCCCCATAAACCCGAAACTCTCGAAATTGGGGGAAAGCAACCTTAAATCGCTGTAATCGGCTGACAAAATCAT
>VYLM01000045.1_pt1 | contig 39172 bp, 39 predicted proteins | sample 5109491 | NCBI WGS metagenome assembly VYLM01 (sample SAMN12291813, study PRJNA351875) | freshwater metagenome | isolation source: freshwater lake | place: USA: Michigan, MSU3 lake | collected 2011-08-06 | reverse complement strand
CTGTGCATTTAGCTAAATAGATTTGTCTGTCTTTGAATTTAAAAGCAGACTTAGTAAATTCGGCACTTCCTCCCTGATGTTTTTTCTTAAAGTTAGGATACTTAGTACGACCAGTAAAGAAAGTAGTAAAAGCTGTTTGTAAATGTCTTAACCCTTGTTGTAAAGGTACACAGCTAACTTCATTGAGAAAGTTTAATTCTTCTTGTTTTTTCCACTCGGTTAGCATTGAAGAAGTTTCAGCATATCCTACTCTTTCTTGTCTTTCATACCAAGCTTGTGTTCGTTCGTGGAGAGCTTTGTTGTAAACTAATCTTACACAGCCCAAAGTGCGCCGCAATAGCGACTCTTGTTCGGGTGTTGGGTAAAATCGGTAAGAATAGGCTTTTTCCATGTCTCACATTTTAGCATATATTTCGTAAATGTGCTCATATTTAACAGTAAAGCCGTCGTAGAACGACGGGGTTTCAGACCCAAATTTTCGATGAAACTAATCTACTCACTTAAAGCAACCAACAGGGAGAAATCTAGATATTAGGTAAAGTTACGTCAATGGTCGTTGGAGCAATCAATAAGGGTGGCAGCGAAATTCAAGGAACTGTAGCCCGTCCCTAGCAGATTTGACATTTTCTCAATCGGGACACAAGGGATAAAAACTTAGTAAGGGCCATAATTACCCCTTGCCAAGGGGAATTTTTTGACTGGAAAACCAATGTTCGCCGTTGGGGCAGCCAAGATCCCTTCAATGGAACCTGTGGCCAGAAAAATTGGAAAAACAGCCCTGGGGTTTCTCGCGAGTGCTATAAAGGAAATAGTCATTTTGATCGCCTACTCGTCCTAACTATGCCACGCACTCAACGTAACGATAATTTTATTGATAAATCCTTTACCGTCATGGCGGATATCATTTTAAAGATGCTCCCCGCCGATAAAAAAGCCAAGGAAGCCTTTGTTTATTATCGCGATGGGATGTCTGCCCAAGCTGACGGTGAATACGCCGAAGCCCTCGATAATTACTATGAAGCTTTAACATTAGAAGAGGATCCTAATGATCGCAGTTATATCCTCTACAATATCGGCATTATCCACGCTAGTAACGGCGAGCATCAAAAGGCCTTAGAATACTACGAAGAAGCTATCCAACTTAATCCCAGAATGCCCTCCGCCTTGAATAATATCGCTGTTATTTACCATTTTCAAGGGGAAAAAGCCAGAGAAGACGGACAACAGGCCGAAGCAGAAGCACTCTACGACAAAGCGGCAGAATACTGGAAACAAGCCATCCGATTAGCCCCCAATAACTACATTGAAGCCCAAAACTGGCTGAAAATTACCGGGCGCTCGGAAATTGATGTTTTCTTTTAAATTGAGGAGTCGCTCGTCGGTCGTTAGGAGACGGGAGACGGGAGACGGGAGATTATTTTTATTTATTCTCCCCACACTCCACACCCCACACCCTACACCCCACACCCCACACCCCACACCCTACACCCTACACCCTACACCCTACACCCCATTTCTCCCATGATCGATCGAGCAACAGTTGAAAAAATCGCCCATTTAGCCCGTTTAGAGATTACCAACGCTGAAGAAGAACAATTTGCGGGGCAATTAAGCGGGATACTGGATTATTTCGAGCAGTTAAGCGAATTAGACACGGAAAATGTGCCACCCACCACGCGAGCGATCGAAATTCAAAATATTACTCGCGCTGATAGTAATAGACTTTATCGCGATCACGAGGTCTTAGTGCAGGAATCGCCGGCCTCGGAAGGAGATTATTTCCGGGTTCCCCGTATTCTCAACAGCGACGAAGAGTGAATCAGTGAGCAGTTGATCACTGATTTAGATGCCATCTAGGATTTTTGCTGCTATCTTGGACTAAGATCAGACCTAGCAATGGAGACATAATATAATGATCGCAGCCCAAGATGTGGCACCATTTCAGCTTATTTCGAGCGTAGAATCGGCGGCAACAGAATTTAGGCCCTGGGGTTCCTTCACCACCCTAGAAGAGGGTCCCGGTTATAAAATCAAGCGGATTGAAGTGAATCCGGGTCATCGTCTCAGTTTACAGATGCACTACCATCGCAGTGAACATTGGATTGTCGTTTCGGGGACGGCAAAAGTCACCTGTGGAGATAACGAGGAAATTCTCGGTGCTAATCAGTCCACCTATGTGCCGCAGTGTACCGCTCACCGTCTGGAAAACCCCGGGGTAATCAAATTGGTATTAATTGAAGTGCAGAATGGGGAATATTTAGGAGAGGATGATATAGTGCGTTTTCAGGATGATTATGCTCGTCACCAGAGCTAAGACTGCTTTTAGGGGGACAGAAAGGCAAGAAACTATATTTTCGCTCCAAAAACCTTTTTAGTTTAGTCTGTCTGACTGTCTTCCCTGCTGTCAAGGCTTGTCAATTTCTAGAAAAATTTTCTTTTCGGGCCAGGTAGCGGTTTTCCTCATGGGCAGAAAAATAAACTTCCCCTAGACCCTGTGTGGGAAGCTTGAGGAAAGCTGGGCTAGGGGAAATAATTTATTCCTTTGCTGGATTAACTTTAGCATATAACTCTCATTTGTCAGGACTATAACAGCCGGATGTCAATTCTGTGACAAGTGCGAGTTTTCAGTTTACTGATTGCTGGTGACTGATTACTGGTTACTGTCGTCCACCTATTTTCTGAGAATTCTAGAGGTACTTGTAAAGATTTGTTACAAAGAGACGCGGAAAAATCTGAGGACAGGGAGACAAGAAAGGATTATCGACGGGGATCAAGGATTTTAGTAGGAAACTGGATTGGGGATCAAGGGAAACCGATTGTAAAGTTTTCGATACCTCTTGGCGATTTTTGTAATAGTTCGATACATATAACATAGATGATCGGCGATGATTGTAAATTTATATTGCGAATAGCTCATTTTCTTCGGTGTTTTTCCTATACTGGTTTTCATCAACTTTGAGCCGACGTGCAGAAAAGTTAGACCACCAAGTTTGTAAGAGGTCAGGAAGATGCAATTAACCGCAAGAAATAACTGGGGCCACGTTTCTTTAGCAATGCTAAAAAGCTTTCTTCTCTGGAGTTTCGTCCTCACTGTCTGTTTATTAGTAGTGGGATTTCCTTTAGTAGTATTAATGATGACAGTGGGGGCATTGTCTGCGATTATCTTACAGTCAGTTTTACCGGTTAGTTCCGTGCTTTTAGTGGCAGGAATGATTATTGGTATTAACATTTTGGCTATCCTAATTAGTGCCGCTTTGTTAGCAGCAAAAGGTGTTCATCCCCATGAAGTTAGCTGGCTGCACTGGTTACACGGTGAGGTAAAAACCTCTCATCAAGCTGTTTATGCTTCTTGTCCCCTAACTTGCGGGATGATTCATTAAATCTGATTCTCTTACAGCGGAATTGCTTACCTTTTTTCTATTTAGATTTATTTAAGTTTTCAACTGCCTTATCGGTTGATTATACACACTCCAAGCTAGTGCAACCCGGTGAAACCGGGTTTTTTCATTGTTATTGAGCTAAAGCAGTTATCTGAATGGTGAGGTACGAAGTTTTCGTTTTGCGGGGTAGGTCTTCAATCAAATTAGGTTAAACTTCATCTATTATGAGAAAAGCTGTGACTGAATATTAGGAAGATAGGGAGATGAGAGCTTTTTTACTGTGATCGGTAAACAGTGATTAGTGAACTGAAAACTCACATCTGATCACTGATAACTGATCACTGATAACTGATAACTAACTGGTATAATGGGCGAGAAAACCGGAAAAAATCGATGTCTAGCCTTCCAGAAACCGACAATCCCAGTTACAAGGCCATCTTAGCGGCATTAAACCATTTAATCAGCGTTGTTGCCCGTTTACGAGACCCAGAAAGCGGCTGTCCTTGGGATTTAGCGCAAACCCCGGAAACCCTAATTCCCTACGTTATCGAGGAAGCTTATGAGGTGGTAGCAGCGATTAAAAGTGGTGATAAAACTGCCATTGCCGAGGAATTAGGCGATTTACTGCTACAGGTGGTTTTACAAGCTCAAATTGCCAGTGATGAGGGTAATTTTAGCCTAGAAGAAGTGGCTAGGGGCATCACTGATAAATTAATTCGTCGTCATCCCCACGTTTTTGGGGAGCTATCCCTAGAAAATCCCGAACAGGTGCGTCAAAATTGGGAGAAAATCAAAGCTGAGGAAAAAAATGACCCGACTATTAGCGGCAAATTAACCCGTTATGCCCAAACTTTACCACCCTTGGTCGGGGCGATGAAAATTTCTCGGCAAGCAGCGCGAGTCGGTTTTGATTGGGAAAATATCGCGGGAGTCTGGGAAAAATTTGGCGAAGAGTTGGCAGAATGGCAAGAGTCCCTAGAATCGGACGATAAAGAGCATCAACAGGCCGAATTAGGCGATTTACTCTTTACTATTGTCAATCTTGCTCGCTGGTATGATTTAGATCCCAGTATCGCTTTACAAGAGACTAATCTGCGTTTTATTCAACGTTTTTCCCTAGTGGAATCCGTGGCGGAAAAGCCTCTCCATGACTATACACTAGAGGAATTAACAGTTTTTTGGCAGCAAGCGAAAGCTAAGTTACATCAACCATCATCTGGGCAATAATGCAAGAGCAAGAAATTAATAAGGACAAATCCAAGAGTTTTTGGGCTTCTATTCGAGAAAATCTGCAAATTATCGCTATAGCTTTAGTTTTAGCCCTATTGATCCGCACTTTTGTGGCTGAACCTCGTTTTATCCCCTCTGATTCTATGTTACCCACTTTAGAACAGGGCGATCGCTTAGTGGTGGAAAAACTTTCCTACGATTTCCATCCTCCTCGACGGGGGGATATCGTCGTCTTTGAACCGCCGGCACAATTACAATTACAGGGATATCAAAAGAACCAAGCTTTTATTAAAAGAGTGATTGCCACCCCAGGGGATGTGATTGCTGTCAAGGAGGGCAAAATTTATCTGAATAATCAACCCTTGGCAGAGGATTATATTCTAGAATCCCCTCAATATAATTTAATGCCTTTGCTCGTGCCAGAAAATAACTTATTTGTCATGGGAGATAATCGCAATAATAGCAATGACTCCCATATCTGGGGGTTTTTACCGGAAAATAACGTGATTGGTAGGGCGGTTTTTCGCTTTTTTCCCTTTAATCGTTTGGGGATTTTAGGGGGGAATCGCTGACAGAAATTTTTAGCCCTGACGATGTTGAACAATTAAGACGGAACAGGGGGCATGATGGAGAACATAGTTACTCACACTACCTAAGAATAACTCTCCTAGACCCGATCGCCCACGCCGACCGATAACAATTAAATCAATATTTTCCTCTCGCGCCACTTTACAGATAGTTTTGGCGGCATGACCATAAATTTGCCGGTATTCTCCCTTTACACCCATTTCTCCCGCTTGATTAGCTCTTTTTTGCAACATTGCCAACCCTTTCTGCTCAAATTCTTCCCATTGTTGCCGCCAAAAATCAAGAGTCAGATCATTACCCTGGGCGGGGTAAATATCGGCTAAGTTGGGCGGAATCGGTAAAGGGCTATAATCTTCTTCAGGAGAAAGGACGTGCAGTAGTAGGAGGTTAGCTTCGTACTTACTGGCTAAGGATACAGCCTCCTTAAAGACACTCTCCCCCATCTCCGACAAATCTACTGCTATCAAGATTTTTTGATACATTTTTCAGCCTCTGCAACCATGCCTTATTTAACGGAATCCGACGCTATTAGGAATGCGATCGATCACTTTTCTCATTTTCCCATTCTTTGGTTAGATAAGGAAGTGGCCGATTACGATAGCAAGACTCCCCGTTTGTCTCTGATTCAAATTCTGGCTGATTCCACGGATTTAACGGGGGAGCGGGTGACAATTTTGGATGTTCTCGAACGACTGGATCGTACTGACTATTTTATCACTAAAATACTGTTGGTTGACCGGATAGAAAAGGTTTTTCACAATGCTACTTATGATTGTAAATTTTTAGGCGGTAAAAGCAAAGTTAAAAAAATTACCTGTACCCTAGAGTTAGCTAAAAAGGTTCCCTACTATATTGCTCCTTTACCCAATTATCAACTGAAAACGCTGGCTGAATTAGGTTATACTTGATATTTATGAGAAAGGCTGTAATAGCTAGAAAAAATTGCTTGCGGGGATAATCTAAATGACTGTAAAGATCGCTTATCTGGGGCCAGTGGGAACCTATTCAGAAACAGCCGCTTTAGCATTTGCTAACAGTTTACCACCCCAGCCTCATCAATTAATACCCTATCCTAGCATTGCCCTGTCCCTGCGATCGGTTGTCCAAAATCAGGCCGATTTAGCAGTGGTTCCGGTGGAAAATTCCACCGAAGGAAGTGTGGTAATGACTCTTGATGCTTTATGGCAATTACCCGGGTTACAGATTCAACAAGAATTAGTTTTACCGATTTCCCATGCACTTCTATCTCCTCAACAATCGCTAACAGAAATTAAAACCGTTTATTCCCATCCCCAAGCTTTAGCTCAATGTCAAAAATGGCTAGAAAATAATTTACCTAACGTGCCGATTATTCCCACCAATTCTACCACGGAAGCGATTCAACTTCTCGATCGAGAGGCTAATTCGGCCGCGATTGCTTCTCCCCGGGCTGCCAAACTCTATCATGTACCAATATTAATACAACCAATTAATGATTATCCCGATAATTGTACCCGTTTTTGGGTAATGGCTTTAACTTCCCATCCTCAAGGAGAGCGAATGTCCCTCGCTTTTCAAGTTTTAGATCAACCCGGTGCTTTAGTCAAACCTTTAGAAGTTTTTGCCAAACGTCAGCTTAATTTATCTCGGATTGAATCGCGACCAACTAAACGATCTTTAGGGGAATACATATTTTTTATTGATCTAGAAATTAATCTGGATCAACAGCATTTAATCGCAGAAACTTTAGAAGAATTAACAAATTATACCGATGCGATCAAGGTTTTTGGTGCTTATCAGGTGGTTAATTTGCCTGTAGAAAGTTTAGAGGAATTATAAACTAAATTCCTCATAAATTACAGTAGTTAAATAGAGATATTTTAGCTTTTAAGAGAAGGAAGAATCGGCAAAGATGAGTTTTCCTCTGGTGGGGTAAAATCAAGCTTTCTTTCCCCCACCAGAGGAAGAATAATTTCTACAGTTGTTCCTAAACCTTGACCTTGACTAGAGATAGTAATATCTCCCCCCATTATTTTCATAAAATTCTTAGAAATAGCTAATCCTAAACCCGTACCGCTAAATTTTCTAGTTGTGGAACCATCAATCATCACAAAAGGACGGAATAATTTTAATTGCTGCTGGGGGTCGATACCGATTCCTGTATCGATTATAGTGATAATAGCCTGTGGATATTCTAAGTGAGTTATCAGAGAAATAGTTCCCGTCTCGGTAAATTTAATTGAGTTAGAAATAACATTCAAAATTACCTGTTTTAATTTAGTGGGATCAGCATAGACTATCGGATTTTCTGGACAGAAAAGCAAATTTAATTTTAAGTGCTTACCCTGCAGCGATGCTGTTTGTAAATTAATAACTTCATTGATAATTTGGTGTAAATCTACTGGTTCAGGATTAACGGAAAGTTTGCCTGCTTCTATTTTAGCAATACTGAGAATATCATCAATAATTTCCAAAAGATGTACGGCTGCCTTATCCGCTTGTTGCAAATATTCTTTTTCCTCCTCTTCACTGTTACAAAATCCATCCATAACGCAACGAATTGAGCCAATAATACCATTGAGAGGGGTGCGTAATTCGTGGGAAGTATTCGCCAAAAATTGGTTTTTTAATTGATTAGCATTTTCCGCTTCTTGCCAACTCTTAACTATTTCCTCTCCCCAAAGACGTAAACGTTCGAGCATTTCCTCTAGGGACGAGGCTAACTGATTAATTTCTCTAATATTAAAATTTTGTGGTCTAATCTTTTGGGAAGGAATTTTCTGAATATTTAAGGCATAATCTCGCAGTTTTTCTAAAGGTCTAGCTAAATCCCTAGCAATAAGTACAATAGCTACTAAATAAGCTAATAATAAACCAGAAATTAGATAAAAAATTGCCTCCCAAATTTGTTGTAGAGGAGCCAGAGCTTGGGAGAGAGAACTAATGGCTAAAACTACCCATTTTTGGGATGATTCTCCCGTAACTGGACTGGGGAGGGAACTGTAACCAGCGACTAATTCTTTGCCATATTTCTCGAAAGAAAATAAATGGAGAAATCTCCTTCGACCTCTAACAGCATTATCGATGATCAGATTGAGACGTTCCGCATCAGCTTCTTGACTGATATGGCTACCAATGCGATGAAAATAGGGATGAGCGAGAATAATGCCATTTTCAGAAATAACCACGGGATAACCTGACAAAGAACCGCGTAAAACCTTCTCACCATAAAGTAGAGAAGTTTGTAAAATCAGACCAGATTGTAATTGTCCTTGATTGTCGTAGATGGGAACGGCAAAGACTAATTCTAATTGACGATTGTTATCGGGAGATTTAATTAGAAATTTTCTAGGTAAACTTTTAACTAAAATATTCTCGATATTACCAGCAAAGCTATTCCGTTTTTCTGCCCATCTTTCCAGAGGCAAAATTTTGAGGGTTTCTGGTTCACAGGCTCGATTTAATAAAGGTTTCTTGGTCTTAATATCAATTAATTCCACACAGTTAATCTGATTAGGAAGCATCGCTGTTAATTGTTGTAAAAAAGCTTCTTTTTCGGCTAAGGTTCCCTGTTTTAAAACCAGACTTTCCCCCGCAGTGATCAGATTGGCCCGCAAAAGTTGAATTGATTGCTCAATATTGTCTGCTTTTCTGATGGCACTTTCGGTGAGATTTTGACGGGCCGTTTCCAAAAAAGCCGATCGCGCCTTACGATAGGTAACATAAACCCCCATTAGTAGTACAGGAACACTAACCAGGAGTAAGCGAGAGAGCAGAATACGACGAAAGGAGGATTGACCGATAGACATGGGCGGAAATTGGTTTGATTCTTGCTATCAAACTCCAGACTATACTAGCCTATTCACCAATCGGACCTGGTGATATCCCTCATCATTTACTATGAATCATCCTCACACCACCGTTATTTTAGCCATGAGTGCCGATGGTAAAATTGCCGACGCCTACCAGTCAGCGGCCAGATTTGCCTCTGCTACCGATAAAATGCGTCTAGAACAACATTTATCCCGCATGGATGCCGCTTTATTCGGTGCTAACACCCTGCGCGCTTATCACACCAGTCTTCCTATCCGTCATGGCGATTTTCTCGCTTATCGTCAACAACGGGGATTATCCCCGCAGCCGATACAGATCGTTTGTTCTCATTCGGGCCTGCTTGATCCCCGGATGAAATTTTTTCAGCAGCCTTTTCCTCGCTGGTTAATCACGGCAGCTGAAAAAGTGGCAGCCTGGGAAAATCGGGGTTTATTTGAGCTTGTCTTAGTCTGCGGTGATTGGAAGGCTATTTTTAGTCAATTTACCGCCCTAGGTATCAAAAAACTGGCGATTCTGGGAGGAGGTGAATTAATTGCCTCTCTTTTAGCTGAAGATTTAATCGATGAAATCTATCTAACCATTTGTCCTTTGCTGTTAGGAGGCAATAAAGCGGCAACTCCCCTGGGAGGAACTGGATTTCTGGCAGAATCTGCCAGAAAATTACGACTTTTGAGCGTGGAAACCGTGGAAGCCGAAATTTTCCTACATTATTCCCTTGAACGAGATTGCCACAAATCTCAAAACTAGATTACCTTAAATAAAAAGGTTGACTTATCTTGTCCCATGGTAGAACAGCTTAAACCTCAATATTCTGTCGCTTGGATTGATAAAATGAGTGAGATTTCCCAACAAAAATGGGATGCTCTCGCTCAACCCCTAACTACTCCCTTTCTAGAGTGGCAATGGTTACATAATATCGAAACTTCCGGCAGCGCCACGGGACGCACTGGGTGGCAACCTGCTCATCTCACAGTTTGGCGCGGTACTGAGTTAATTGCCGCCGCTCCTTTGTATATTAAAAGTCATAGTTACGGTGAATTTGTCTTTGACCACCAATGGGCAGATCTTTCCCATCGTTTGGGGATTAGGTACTATCCGAAACTGTTAGGAATGACCCCTTTTACTCCGGCGGTAGGTTATCGTTTTTTAATTGCTCCGGGGGAAAATGAACTGGAAATTACTGCTTTAATGATAGCGGCTATTGATCATTTTTGTGATCAAAATAATCTGTCGGGTTGTCATTTTCTTTTTGTCGATCCCCAATGGCGAATTTTAATGGAAAATTTTGGCTTTACCCCCTGGTTACACCATAGTTATATCTGGAATAACAAGGGTTTTCAAAGTTTTGAAGATTATCTGACGGTTTTTAATGCTAATCAACGCCGCAATATTAAACGGGAACGGAAAGCGGTGACTAATGCGGGGTTAATTATTAAAACTCTAGCTGCCGAAGAAATTCCCCATCATTTATTCCCGTTAATTTATCGGTTTTATAGCAGTACCTGTGATAAATTTTACTGGGGAAGTAAATATCTGACACAGAAATTTTTTGAACAATTATATCCGAATTATCGTCAGCGAGTGGTTTTGATTACTGCCTACCAAAATGAAAAGGATACTAAACCGGTGGGTTTATCTTTTTGTATTCGCAAAGATACTAATCTTTATGGTCGTTACTGGGGCAGTTTTCAAGAGTACGACTGTTTACATTTTGAAGCTTGTTACTATCAACCGATCGATTGGGCAATTAGTCAAGGTATTACCATGTTTGACCCGGGTGCGGGAGGACAACATAAAAAAAGACGGGGTTTTCCTGCCACTGCTAATCATAGTTTACACCGTTTTTATCATGGCAAAATGACTCAAATTCTCCGCAATTATATCCAAGAAATTAATCAAATGGAACAGGAAGAAATTGATGCAATCAATCAAGATTTACCCTTTTCTAAGAGAGAAATTGAGTTGAACGAGTAATTTAGATAGGGTTTGTCCCTATTAGTGCAATCAACTATGAATACGAGGTTCCGGGTGCAGAGTAGTGAGAATTTCACTTTCGATCGCCGCTAGGGTTTCTAAACGTTGCTCGATCACTGTACGTTCAAAATAATCCGCTGCTAATAGCCAATAAATACCATAATGACGCGCTTCGGAAGCCATTAAACCGCGATAAAATTGAGCTAATTGAGGATCGGGACAATATTCTCCCAATAAACCTAATCTTTCGTGGGAACGCGCCTCAATTAAAGCTGATACTAACAGAGAATCCAAAAGGCGATCGGGTTCTTGGTGACGAATCTGGGCCTTTAATTTAGCACCATAGGGGGGAGAATTTAAGGGAGCGAGGGGAATTCCCCATTTATCTAACCATTGATTGACCTGTTCAAAATGTTCTAATTCCTCTTGTGCGATCGCTGTTAATTTCCGCACGAGGGAAGCGTAGGAAGGATAACGAAACATGAGATTTAAGGCCACTCCTGCCGCTTTTCGCTCACAATGGGAATGATCGAGCAGAATAATCCCTAAATTATTAATTGCCTGTTCTATCCAATCCTCAGAGGTGGCACTGACTAATAAATTAATCTTTCCCATCGTCGCTGATTCCAATGTGCTGCATCTTTCACCCTAACCCAAAAAGTCGAACAACACCAGTCAAAAACTAAGGACACGGCTTCTGTGATAGCCTAGATGATCGGTGAAGCATAAACACGGCCAATCAATCAGATGGATTTTTTACTTGAAGTCGGTACAGAAGAACTACCCGCAGATTTTGTCGATAGCGCGATCGCACAATTGCAGGAAAGAGTTAGCAAGAGTTTAGAGACGGAATCTCTGGACGCTACTGCTATTCAAGTTTACGGAACCCCGCGCCGTTTGGCCGTGTTAATCACAGGATTACCAAGGGAGCAAGAGGCTCGCAGCGAGGAGATCAAAGGACCGCCAGTTAGTGCCGCCTACAAAAATGGCCAAATTACCCCCGCTGGTGAGGGTTTTGCTCGAAAACAGGGAGTTAGCACCGACGCTTTCTCCATTCGTGCCACAGACAAAGGAGAATTTGTCTATATTGAAAAAACGATTCCGGGTCGTCAAACAGCCGAGATTTTAACTGAATTAATTCCCCAATGGATTACCCGTTTGGAAGGAAGACGTTTTATGCGTTGGGGAGATGGAGACTTAAGATTTCCCCGGCCAATTCGTTGGTTATTAACTTTAGTGGATGGGGAAGTTTTGCCCCTAGAATTAATTAATGGCTCTACCACTTTAACCAGCGATCGCTTAACTTTTGGTCATCGCATTCTACACCCGCAATCCCTAGCCATTAGTCACCCCCAAGCATATTTAACCAGTTTGCGATCGATTTTTGTGGAAGCGGATCCGCAAGTGCGTCAACAGATAATTACTGATCAGATTACCACCCTAGCCAAAAAGCTGGAGGGAGTGGCAGAAATTCCCGCAGATTTATTGGCAGAAGTGACTAACTTAGTCGAATATCCCACGGCAATTGTCGGCAAATTTGACGATGAATTTCTGGAATTACCCCCAGAAGTAATTATTACCGTGATGGTGACACATCAGCGTTATTTCCCGGTGAAAACTCCCCAGGGTTTGTCACCCTATTTCATCACTATTTCCAATGGCGATCCCCAGAAATCTGAGATTATCTCCGCGGGAAATGAAAGGGTTATCCGCGCACGGTTAGCCGATGCCAGATTTTTCTATACTGCCGATTGTGATGAACCCTTAGATAGTTTTCTTCCCCAACTGGAAACCGTCACTTTCCAAGAAGAATTGGGAACCATGCGCGATAAAGTCGATCGGATTATGGAAATTGCCCAGATGATCGTCGAACAGTTAAATCTCGATGAACAAAGTCGCAGTGATATAGAGTCCACTGCCATGCTTTGTAAAGCGGATTTAGTTACCCAAATGGTTTACGAATTCCCCGAATTACAGGGAGTAATGGCCGAAAAATATGCTTTAATTAGTGGTGAATCGGCTGTAGTTGCCCGGGGCATTTTTGAACATTATCTGCCTCGCAATTCTGGGGATATACTCCCGGAAACAATAACCGGTCAAGTGGTGGGAATTGCCGATCGATTAGATACTTTAGTCGGTATTTTTGGACTGGGAATGCTGCCCACTGGTTCCTCAGATCCCTTCGCTCTCCGTCGGGCTGCCAATGCAATAATTAGTATTATCTGGTCAGCCGATTTTAATATCAATCTTTTGGCATTAATTGAGCAAATAGCTCAGGATTTTGTCACCAGTCATCCCGATAAACCCAACCCAGTCAATCTGATTAAAGATTTCTTTTTACAACGTCTGCAAACTCTCTTAATTGATGATTTGAGGATAGATTATGATCTCGTTAATGCAGTTTTAGGGGAAAACGATCCAGAGTATAAGTCTCGCGCTTTAGAAAATTTATTAGATACCCGTGAACGCGCTCGCTTTTTATCCCAAATTCGTCAGGATGGTCAGTTAGCCAACATCTATGAAACCGTCAATCGCTCGACCCGTTTAGCACAAAAAGGAGATTTAGATACAACTACCCTAGAAGCCAAGGCAATCATCAATACGGAGTTATTTGAACAATCCTCCGAACCAGCATTTTATGACGCTTTAATTGCCCTAATTCCCGAAACTATCAGCGCAAGAGAGCAAAGAGATTATCAGCGTCTCGTCACTGCTTTAACGGCAATTTCTCCCGTGGTGGCTGACTTTTTTGATGGCGAAAATAGTGTGTTAGTCATGGCAGAAAAAGAACCCGTCCGTCGCAATCGTTTAAATCTCTTGGGTTTACTGCGAAATCACGCCCGAGTCCTAGCAGATTTTGGCGCAATTGTCAAGGGATAATTCAGTTATCAGTTATCAGTTATCAGTTATCAGTTATCAGTTATCAGTTCACTGATTACTGTTCACTGAAAACACTTCATAATTCATAATTCATAATTCATAATTCATAATTCCCCACTGATAACTAAAATGGCCGATTTTGAACTACAGCAACAGGTCAAAAGATTACATCGACTGACGGTATGGGGTCGTTGGTTATTCGTGTTGGGTTGTTGGTTAGGGATTGGTTCGGCGAGTTTATGGGTTTTATGGGATGATATAGCCTTAATGCGGCAATATTTTACTTGGACAGCCCTAAGATACGCTTTAGCTTTCAATTACTGGCCTTCTATCGGTCTAGCCTTTTGTCTTGCCATTACAGGAGCCGTGTTAGTCTGGCAAAGTCGCAACATTATTTTAGGACTTTCCCCGAGAGAAAAACTGCGCTTAGAACAACGGGTGCAGAAAATTCAGGCCAAAGGGCCGGGTCATCCCCTCTGGCGCTGGATCTTAAAAAGCAGGGAAAAAGACTTACAATGATAAAGCTTTGCTGAAAGCTGACGGCTAGAACCCCCACTAGATATAATTCTTTACGCAACAACTCTTGACTTTTGAATCCACTTATGACCGTGACTCCCCAAGCTCCTCCGAAAACTCGCCGCGTGGTTTTTCCCTTCACCGCTATTGTCGGCCAGGAAGAAATGAAATTATCCCTAATGCTCAACGTCATCGACCCCAAAATTGGCGGGGTGATGATTATGGGAGATCGAGGTACGGGAAAATCGACCACAATTAGGGCTTTAGCCGACCTTTTACCAGAAATTGACGTAGTTGCTAACGATCCCTTTAATTCTGACCCCAATGATCCCGATTTAATGAGCGATGAGGTGCGGCAAAGGGTGGACGAGGCCATTCCCTTGACCATTGCCAAGAAAAAAGTCACTATGGTAGATTTGCCCCTCGGTGCGACGGAGGATCGGGTCTGTGGCACGATTGACATCGAAAAGGCCCTGTCAGAAGGGGTAAAAGCTTTTGAACCCGGTTTGCTGGCCAAAGCTAATCGCGGCATTCTCTATGTGGATGAAGTCAATTTACTTGACGACCACCTCGTCGATGTGCTATTAGATTCGGCCGCTAGTGGTTGGAATACGGTGGAACGGGAAGGAATTTCCATCCGTCACCCGGCCCGGTTTGTTTTGGTGGGATCGGGCAACCCAGAAGAGGGAGAATTGCGCCCACAACTGCTCGATCGCTTCGGAATGCACGCCGAGATTCACACCGTCAAAGAACCACCTCTACGGGTCAAAATCGTGGAACAGCGTGCGGAATTTGATGGCAATCCGATCTCGTTTTTAGAGAAATATAACTTAGAACAGGAAGAACTGCAAAGAAAGCTCGTGGAGGCCCAAAATCTTTTGCCTTCCGTGGAGCTTGATTATGAGCTGCGGGTGAAAATTTCCGAGGTTTGTTCCGAGTTGGACGTGGATGGATTGCGCGGCGATATCGTTACCAATCGCGCCGCTAAAGCTCTGGCCGCTTTGGAAGGACGGACAACTGTGACGGTAGATGATATCCGTCGGGTAATTGTTCTCTGTTTACGTCACCGTTTGCGGAAAGATCCCCTAGAATCGATCGATTCTGGTTATAAAGTCTTGAAAGCTTTTAATCGCGTCTTTGGATTAGAGGAAAATTCCTAAATCTAATTCACCCTCTCTGCGAAGAGAGGGTTTTTTAATAGTCAAAAGTGATGAAAGCATTATTTTGACCTCTGACTGGGAGAATTTTAATCGCTTTTTTCCTTTTACTTAGATATTACAGCGTTTGTGTTAAAGATCAAGTATGATCTGACAGGGCATCGTCTCGGAGTATCCCGACTCCCCAAAAGGAAAACTTCGTATCTGACCATTAAGATAACTGCTAAGTACCTAAGCAAAATTAATTACACATATCTAACCACCTCTTGCCTCTTGCCTTTTGCCTTTTGCCTTTTGCCTATCTTCCCTAGGAAATTTATTTTACACGACTACTTATATGTCTCGTCCTGTTGTTTATTTTGCCGTTACTAATCATGGTTTTGGCCATGCCGTCCGCAGTGCTTCGGTAGTAGCTAATATTATTGAACTTAATCCCGAAATTTTGCCGATATTAGTCACCACGGCCCCGCGCTGGTTATTAGATTCCTATATATCCGGAGAATATATTCAAAGACATCGGGGGTTTGATGTGGGGGTAATCCAATCGGATAGTTTAACGATGGATAAATTAGCTACTAAAGAAAAATTAGAACAAATAATTGCTCAATCCAGGTCAATTATTGCCAGTGAAGTTAATTTTATTAAAACTAATCGTGTGGGTTTAGTTGTAGCCGATTTACCGCCTTTAGCGGCACTAATTGCCAAAAGCGCGGGGCTTCCTTGTTGGATGATTGGTAACTTCGGCTGGGATTTTATCTATCGTGATTGGGGTGAAGAATTTGCCAGTATTAGTGATTGGATTAGTCGTTGTTATAATCAATGTGATCGCTTATTTAAACTGCCTTTAGCAGAAGCGATGACAGCATTTCCTCACATTACAGAAGCAAATTTAACCGGGGGTACACCCCGCTACAGTGAAGAACAATTGCGACAGGAGTTTAAGCTAAATGCCCCTAAAGAAAAAACTATTTTATTGAGTTTTGGGGGGTTAGGATTAGAAGCAATTCCATATAATAACCTCGCCAGTTTTCCCGATTGGCAATTTATCACTTTTGAAAAAAACGCGCCCGAATTGCCCAATTTAGTCCGCTTACAGGATAAACTAGATCGGAGCTATCGTCCCGTGGATTTTATGCCCCTGTGCGATCGAATTATTTCCAAACCGGGATATAGTACCTTTGCCGAGGCTTTAAAATTAGAGGTGCCGATTGTTTCCCTCACTCGAGAAGGTTTCGCCGAATCAGCGATTTTATTGGCTGGAATCCAAGATTATAGTGATCATCAAATTATTAGCAGTGAAGAATTTTTTCAAGGTAATTGGGACTTTTTACGCCAAGCCCCCCAACCGCCACGATTAAAGGTTAAACTGCCTAAAGATGGTGCAGAATCGATAGCGAGAGCTATCGTAGAATACTTTGAGAGGTAATAGTAATGATTAACTTAGCCAATTTAACCTCTGATTATTAAGTAGGTAGGCATTAAAAATTATCAGACACCCCCCTTATCAAGGGGGGATTAAGGTTAGGGGCAGGGTAGCTCAGAGGCAAAATCCATCTTCAATTTAATTATAACTACTTAGGGTCTGCTGAAAAAGTTTTTCCTGGGGGTAGAAGTCAGGAGTCTCCGAGTCAGTAGCCGGTCGTTTCAGGCTTTGTTGCCCTTGTTTTTTGTACCAAGCGATGTACTACAAGAAGGATAATGCAAGGTTTTTGAAAGTCCCTATCCTATTTTCGCAGCATGAACATCGGACTTTAACAGGTCAAAAGCTTTATTTTAAAAGGGTTTTACCATTATTCAGCAGACCCTACTTACTTAAGTTAATTTCCTCCAAATTTTTGCGGCTCTCTTGTCTTTTTTGTGATAGGTTTTAGCGCTCGAATCTGTCTTCCTCTCTCTGTCCTTTGTACCTTTGTGGTTTATCCCCAAGAGAGCCTTTTTCCAGTCTATCCCTTCGGTGAGAAAAATAAGAGCGGAAACCACAGTTGATGAAGAATATCTTCATTAATCCGACGTACGGCTAACCATTCCAACATATTAGAACGATGGCAGGTGGCCACTGCGATCGCACTGATATCATTTTCTTCTGCTGCCGTCAAAACTTCTAATACAGGTGTTCCTGATCGCACTTGGCTCTTTACTTGCAAACCGAGTTTTTCTAGTCGCGCTTGCACCGCTTCTAATTCCCGACGAGCATCATTAAAACGGTATTCGGTGACACCGGGATCGCGACTGATATTTTCTACTACCCGGAGGAGAAGACATTGCTCAAAAGAGCCGGGGGCGCGGATTTGAGCGTATTTTTCTATCTGTTCAATTAGATAAATTGCGTCGGGACTGCCATCGTAGGGAATTAATAAATGTTTCCAGAGATGCTGACAGCGCAGGGCCAATTCATCGTGAGTATAAACTGATAATAATTGCGGTCGGAAAATCAGCAGCGGAATATCGGTAATACCTGCGATCGCTAAACTGGTACTACCGAATAATTTTTCTTGGACAGCACCGCGCATGGGATTTCCCATCAAAATCACGTCAATAGAGTGATTAGCGAGGATTTCCCGCACGGCATCCACGGGACGACGGTTAGAGATTTCGACAATAACTGTCATACCGTCGGGAATATTTGCTAAAGCTGGAGATAATTTTTCTTTGGCCGCGTCAATTTTTGCTTGATCTACGGCAGCTAGGGTGGGTTGTTCCCAAACCGGAATACTGTGGAGGAAGATAACTTGTTTTAAGCCGCTCAGGGCTAAGTGTGGCACACAATGGACAAGACGATGGAGACCATCGAAAAGATCTGTACAGATCAAAGCGCGCTCGAACATAAATTAACCCCCAGCAGTTCGGTTATTCTTCCCTAAGAATAGCTAAAAAGGTGAAGAAATGCGCCCCGCATCCCTAGCTCGTTTCCGGAGAAACCCAGCCGGAGAAAGAGGTCGCCCGAAGGGGTGAAATGAGTTACTGGGGGGCCCAGGGATTAGAATCTAGACCCCACTGGTGTTTGAGAAAAGCTTTGTACATATTTTCTCTGACCATCATTTGTTCGTAGAGCTTGATCAGGAAGTCCTGCGCTTGCTCCTGACTCATTTTTTCTACCTGAGTCTGAAAAGAACGAATGTTGAACTGTTGTTCTAAGGAAAGTTCGATCGGTTGAGACATGGTGTTCCTCCTCAATGAAGACAGTGGTTGATCACAAGCGAGATGGGTGATTGGTATCACCTCTTTTCTTTAACTAATGTAACAAATACTTGACAAAGTGTCAATGTATCTGTAGAGAGGGTTTTGCTTTCTCCCTCCTGTTAGCTAGGATACCCCGCCGCCAAAAGCAAAGAAGCATATAATGATACATTTAGCAAGAGTTTTCATAAAATTTTGCTTACTGTGAACAAATACTTAAGTAGTTATACTTAGGCAGCCCAGAGCGAGAGAAAATATTTGACAAATTGTGGAAACATTCTGTAATAATCGAAAAGAGCGACATAAATCGGGTAAGTTGAATGGTTAGGCCTGTTAAAAGCTAAAAACGTAACCCCTAGATTCCGTCCCTCTCGTTGAAATCGTTAAGGATAGTCAAAATTGACGGCCACAGCCGCTATCGTGCAGAAACTACAAGCTTATCGCTGGGAAATATCTTCCTTAGCTCTGTTTGCCTTAAAAAAATCAGCATACAGGCACGGAATGTCGCACAAGTTTTTACATCACCCTATACTTGGAGGAATCCATCATGTCCGTTCGTCTATACGTTGGTAATTTGCCCAAAGAATCCGTCGAGCGCGAAAAATTACAGGCGCTTTTTGCCGATGAAGGGGATACGATCACCACTAAAGTCATCAAAGATCGCAAAACCGGCAAATGTCGCGGTTTTGCCTTCGTTACCGTCCCTAGCGATGAACTAGCTGACCAGTTTATCGAAAAATACAACGGTCAATCCTTCATGGAAAACCCGATCAAAATCGAGAAAGCTCTCCCCCGCAGCAAGGGAGGTAAAGAAGAAGGAGAAGAAGCAGACGGACCGGAGGCCAGCGTAGAAACCCCGGAAAAAGTCGAAAGACCGACTCCGAAACCGACGACGGCGGCACCGCGCAAATCCAGTGGTGGTGGTGGCGGCGGCGGCAAAAAACGCAAGGCTGAACGGGGTGGCAATAATGCCCCGAAAGTTACCAGCGATGGTGACGCTTTACAGCCAGATCCCCGTTGGGCGAATGAATTGGCTAAACTCAAGGAAATGTTAGCAGCTCAGGCCACTAATCCCTAATTCCATTGACAAGAGGGCAAGGGATAGCCGATAACTAAGAGGTTCAAAACATCGCTTTTAGGAGTGTGCATCATGACAGCAATCGATCCGGTCATTCTTATGAAACAGGAGGTCGGTAAGGCCGCCGCTAATCTAGTTCAATCTAATTCGGTCGTGGGATTGGGAACTGGTTCAACGACGGCCTACGCGATCGAATATCTCGGTGCTAGACTGCAAAGCGGGGAAATCAGCAATATTGTCGGGGTTCCTACTTCTTTTCAAGCGCAGGTTTTGGCCCGGAAGTACGGAATTCCCCTCACTACCCTCGATGTCATCGTGAAGATGGATATCGCCATCGATGGGGCCGATGAGGTGGATCCCCAGAAAAATCTGATTAAAGGCGGCGGTGCTGCCCATACTCAGGAGAAAATTGTCGATAGTCTCGCCGATATTTTCGTCGTGGTGGTGGATGGCAATAAGCTGGTGGATAAGTTGGGATCGACTTTTCTTTTGCCGGTGGAAGTGTTACCTATGGCCATGACTCCGGTAATGCGGAAATTAGAGGCCCTCGGTGGTAAACCTTCCCTGCGCATGGGGGTGAAAAAAGCCGGCCCCGTGGTCACAGATCAAGGCAATTTAGTTATCGATGTTAAATTTGATAGTATCGATGATCCGGCTGATTTGGAAAGAACTATTAATAATATGCCGGGGGTTTTAGAAAATGGTTTATTCGTCGGGGTTGCTGATCTGATTCTCGTCGGTGAAATTATCGACGGTAAGCCGGTAGTGCGCGAAATTAAGTAGGCTTAATTATTCTGAAGCTAATAGTGAAACAGGCCTGCCGCCTGTTTTATTAAGTAGTTAGGTGTTAAAAACTGTCAGATACCCCCCTTAATAAGGGTAGGGCTATTTCATTCTCAAGAAAAAAGGAGAAATACGGCGAGAAACGAAATTTTAGCGACCTAAAGACAATAATTGGGAGATGCTGATTAAGCTTTTCACCATCGACAATGTACCTCTTGCCAACAGGAAACGCTATAGTCAAGCTAGTATTTGGGAAATGACGATCAAATATAGTCTGGAAAAATTAACTTTTGATTCAGCTTTTCGAGAATTTATTGAGTCACAAATTCAGAGCAATGATTAGCAAATTCTACCCCTCAATTGACTACATTTTGAACGAGTAGCGCAATTGCCTGTTCAGCATTTTAGTAGATATGTAGGGGGTAAGTTCGGTTATATTGCCGGCTCTTCTGGTTTCTGTAACGCCGCTAGAACCACTGAGAACAGAGGACATCACTTTTGTGCAATTCCTGTGAAAGGTTGAATAAAACTATCCACACCGACAAAGGAGGTGAGGGGCGACCAGTTTAAAATATCCTCTAAAATTGATTGATAGCCTTGCACATTGGGATGAAGTCCATCTTCCATTAATCTTTCTTGGCACCACAGATCACCCCGGTCCATCCAGAGATCAAATAAATCGAGATAGGGAATATTTTGCTCTAGACAAGCTTGTTTAGTGGTTTCTTTAAAACGATACTGATCGCCATGGTTGAAGTAAAAGCAATCTAAAAAGGGCATTTTCCGCTCATCCACGGGAATCATACCTATAAACAAAACCGGGCAAAGAGAACGGGCCCGGGCGAGTAAATGTTCGATTTGAGTTTGAAAAAGATCGTGATCGGTATAAGTACGACCATCGGGCCGGCCTAAACGGGCTGTATCATTAACACCGACGGAGAGAAGAATCAGGTCGGGGAGACGATTGCGAATTTCCCCCCTGAGACGAAATTCCTGTTCTAAACGTTCGGACACTTGTACCACTCGATCGCCGCGAATCCCCAAATTATACAGGGCATGACCGGCACTTTCCATCCACAAACGACGTAGGCGCTCGGCCCAACCGCCACCCACGGGGTCGCCATAGCCATACACAAGGCTATCACCTAAAGCGACGATTTTGAGGGGATGGGGCATGATTAGGGCTTTGTCTTTAGTAGGTAAACGAGAAAGAGTTTGCATGATCGCTCGATCGAATCGGTTGTCCTTTACACTTATAAACGGATTTGGTTAAACTGTCCGTGTATTATACTACATTAAAAATTTTTTCCTGCCAGTTAACTTATCTGATATCAGCCAAGCACTGACACCGACCAGTATAAAGCAGCGCAGCCCGATGATCATTGCTTGCCTCCGAGTCATTTCCGGGCTAAATCTACTATAAAATTTATGGTTAAAACCTAGATAAATTGATGACTACTCGTTTACAACGCGCGGTTCAAGACCGAGAATTTTTGATTACAGCCGAGATTACTCCCCCGAAAGGGGGGAATGCCAGTCATATGCTAGAAATGGCCCTCTGGCTAAAAAATCGCGTTCATGCGGCTAATATCACCGATGGCAGTCGCGCCGTAGTGCGGATGTCCTCTCTGGCTGCCTCCGCTATTCTCTATCAACACGACATCGAACCCATCTGTCAAATGGCCTGCCGCGATCGCAATGTGATCGGATTACAAGCAGATCTCATGGGCGCTCATGCCTTGGGATTGAGAAATATACTAGCTTTAACTGGAGATCCGGTCAAAGCAGGAGATCACCCCCAAGCTAGGGCAGTTTTTGACCTAGAATCGGTACGTTTGTTAAAATTAATCGATAAATTAAATAAAGGTTTTGACTTTAACGATAAATCTTTACCAGATGGACCCCTAGAACTTTTTGCTGGGGCTGCCGTCGATGTGCAGTCAAAAAGTTGGTCTGGTCTTCAACGCCGTTTTGAGCGTAAAATCGAAGCGGGAGCGCAGTTTTTTCAAAGTCAATTAGTTACGGATTTCGAGTGTCTTGATAAGTTCATGCAGCAGGTGGCCTCGCTGGCCGATAAACCGATTCTAGCGGGGATTTTTCTGTTAAAATCAGCTAAAAACGCCGTATTTTTAAATAAAAATGTGCCGGGGGTACAAATTCCCGACCATATCATTCAAAGACTCGCCGATGCAGCCCATCCCCTCGAAGAAGGCATCAAAATCGCCGCCGAACAAATAAAATTAGCCCAGCAGTTATGTCAAGGTGTCCACATCATGGCGATTAAACGGGAGGATTTAGTCCCAAAAATTCTCGACGTGGCCGGTATCCCGCCAGTACATAACTGAGATGAAAAGTCAATAGTTTTTAGAAAAAATTAACTTTCATTTTGACTAGCGGTCTTTTGACAAGAATTCTACCCCTAACCTAGGATGGTAAGGCTCAAAGCATCTTCGGGGTTAAAAGCATGGATTCCAATCTAGGTCAAGAAAAAGAGAATAGTTGTGGTGGGCGAAAATGGTTGTCGATCGGTATTGCCCCCACTGGTATAATTTCTATTGGCATTGTTCCCATGGGCGTTATTTCCATCGGTATTGTTCCTATGGGAATAGTTTCCATTGGAACCGTGGCCATGGGGACAATTGCGGCCGGTTTTGTGTCCATGGGACTTTTTAGTATTGGTAGCGTTGGGATGGGATTAAATAACGGCCATTTTTCCAATCTTAATTCTCCCCCTGCTGAATCCCCCCATAAACATCATCAGCATTAAAATCAAGATTTGACCAGCAATCATGAATTATTCCATCCGTGCCGCCGTTGCTACCGATGTCAAGGCTATTTTTGACTTAATTGTCGCCTTAGCGGCCTATCAAGAACTCAGCCATTTGATGACAGGAAATAGTCAAGCTTTAGGGGAGCATTTATTCGGAGAAAAACCCTACATCGAAGCATTGGTGGCGGAAGTAGAGGGTAAAATAGTCGGTTTTGCCCTATTTTTTGCTAACTATTCCACCTTTATAACTAAACCGGGGATTTACCTAGAAGATATCTTCGTTTTACCCGATTATCGCAGTCAAGGTATCGGGAAAGCTTTACTAATGGCTGTGGCTAAAATTGCCGTCGCTAGGGATGCAGGACTTTTAGAATGGACTGTCTTAGAGTGGAATCAACTGGCGATCGATTTTTATGGAAAAATGGGGGCTAAGGTCTTCAAAGAGTGGCAAATTTGTCGCCTCACCGGGACAGCTTTAACCCAATTGGGTAATAGCGATAAATAAGTCAGTCCCGATGCAACAAGTTACACCGTCAAGCATGAAAATATTCTGATCCTAAATCCGGTTATTAAAAACTGATTATTTATTCCCCCTTTTGCAGGAGTTTCTTTCCTGATATGTGGCCTAGACTCAACGGATGGCCGTATTACTTCAGATCTGATTACTCAATCCAAGCTTTTGGGGGGTAGAACCCCCCAAACCCCCCGCGCATTAGTTTTTCGGTGGGATGCTTACACGCAGCCGCTGACGCATCTGTAATAATTTGAGAGTCACTTCACTCGCAGGAGTGCCTCTCCTGATATGTAGCCTATACTCAACGGATGGCCGTATGATTGACGAATTTGCCTTATTTCAGCTTCTATTTTCAAGTCAGGAGATAGGAGTCAGGAGATAGGAGATAGGAGATAGGAGACTTTTTTATTTATTCTCCCCACACCCTACACCCCACACCCTACACCCCACACCCTCTTTCAAGTCAGATCCTTTGTTGAGCCTGGAACTTTGTGATCGATCGAGACTCCTTGCTATACTATACCTCTGACACTGGCTTTCCTCATTGGTGCAGAATGCAACCCACAGACTCGAATAAATTTACCGAACAAGCTTGGGATTCAATCGTTAAATCGCAAGAAATTGCGCGACGCTTCAAAAACCAGACCTTAGAGGTGGAACACGTTATTATTGCCCTCCTAGAGCAGAATAACGGTCTAGCCACCCGGATTTTACAAAAAGCTAATATTGAAATTCCCCGACTGCAACAACAGCTAGAAGTCTTCACCAACCGACAGCCGAAAGTGGCCATCGTCGATCAATTATACCTAGGTCGTGGTCTTGATCTGCTGCTCGATCGAGCGGAAGCATCCCGGGAAAGTTGGCAAGATAAATTTATCTCCGTCGAACATCTTCTCGTCGGTTTTGCCGAAGATGAAAGGGTTGGCCGGAAATGTTTACGCACTTTCAATCTTGACCCCCAAGATTTAGAATTAGCCATCAAAGCTATTCGCGGTACTCAAAAGGTTACTGAACCCAATCAAGAGGAAAAATACGAAGCTTTAGATAAATATGGCCGGGATTTAACAGCGGCGGCCAAAGAAGGCAAATTAGACCCGGTTATCGGTCGCGATGAAGAAATTCGACGGGTGGTACAAGTCCTCTCGCGACGGTCGAAAAATAACCCGGTTTTAATCGGTGAACCGGGAGTAGGAAAAACCGCTATTGCGGAAGGATTAGCCCAAAGGATTATTAACGGAGATGTTCCCGAATCTTTGAAAAATCGTCAGTTAATTTCCCTCGATATGGGAAGTTTAATCGCTGGGGCAAAATATCGAGGCGAATTTGAGGAAAGATTGCGGTCAGTCATGAAAGAAGTTACCCAATCAGAAGGGCGAATTATTCTCTTTATTGATGAACTGCATACCGTTGTCGGTGCGGGTTCTAGGGAAGGGGGATCGATGGATGCAGGCAACCTATTAAAACCTATGTTAGCTCGGGGAGAATTGCGCTGTATTGGGGCGACAACTTTGGATGAATATCGCAATCATATTGAAAAAGATCCCCCTTTAGAAAGACGTTTTCAACAGGTTTATATTAAGGAACCTTCCGTGGAGGATACTATCTCGATTCTCCGGGGTTTAAAAGAACGTTATGAGGTGCATCATGGGGTGACAATTACCGATTCGGCCCTAGTGGCAGCAGCTACCTTATCCCATCGTTATATTAGCGATCGTTTTTTACCGGATAAAGCGATCGATTTAGTCGATGAAGCGGCGGCAAAATTAGAGGTAGAAAGTACCACTAAACCCGCCGATTTGGAAATGATAGATCGTCGCTTAATGCAGTTACGGATGGAAAAATTCTCCTTAGAAAAAGAGGAGAAAAAAGATCGAGCTTTTCAAGAGCGTTTAGAAAAAATTGTCGAAGAAATTGAGGAATTAGAAAGTAAACAAAAGCCCCTCGCTGACCAATGGCAAACGGAAAAACATATCGCCGAGGAAATTAAATTATTGCGAGAGGAAGAAGAACAATTGCGCCTACAGGTGGAACAGGCGGAACGAGCTTATGATCTCAATAAAGCGGCCCAATTAAAGTATGGCAAACTAGAGATTTTACAGGGGGAATTAGAAGTAAAAGAAAAAGAACTAGAAACTATTCAAGCGGCAGGTTCGACCCTGTTAAGACAACAGGTAACTGATGCTGATATCGCCGAAATCGTTGCCCGGTGGACAGGAATTCCCGTCAATCGTTTAATGGAATCGGAACGACAAAAATTATTAGAATTAGAGTCTCATTTACAGAAAAAAGTTGTCGGACAAAATGAAGCGGTCACGGCAGTAGCAGCGGCGATTCGACGCGCACGCGCAGGAATGAAAGATCCCTCCCGTCCGATTGGTTCATTCCTATTTATGGGACCCACAGGAGTGGGTAAAACCGAGTTAGCGCGGGCCTTAGCAGGGTTACTGTTCGACTCCGAGGAAGCCATGGTTCGCATCGATATGTCGGAATACATGGAAAAACACGCGGTTTCGCGGTTAATCGGCGCTCCTCCGGGTTATGTGGGTTACGAGGAAGGGGGACAACTATCGGAAGCGGTGCGTCGTCGTCCCTATTCTGTGGTTTTATTGGATGAAGTGGAGAAGGCCCATCGGGATGTTTTTAACATTTTATTACAAGTGCTTGACGATGGGCGCATTACCGACTCTCAGGGGCGAGTGGTGGATTTTCGGAATACGATTATCGTCATGACCAGTAATATTGGCAGTGACCATATTTTAAATGTTTCCGAAGATGCCGATTATGAGGAGATGCGGAAACGGGTTTTAACAGCTTTGCGGAGTCATTTTCGTCCCGAATTTTTGAATCGTATCGACGATTTAATTATTTTCCATACCCTGAAAAAAGAAGAATTGCGTTATATTGTTCGTCTGCAATTACAGCGTCTGGAAAGATTATTAGGAGAACAAAAAATCAATCTAGAATTAACTACGGCTGCAGAAAATCATATCGTTACTGTTGGTTACGATCCCACCTACGGTGCGCGACCTTTAAAACGTGCTATCCAACGGGAGTTAGAGAATCCTTTAGCCACAAAAATTCTCGAACAAGCTTTTATGGAAGGGGATACGGTGGTAATTGATTGTCTAGATGAGGTGTTAAGTTTTAGCAAAAAGGAGCTAGAAAAGGAAGGGCAAACATTAGAATTAGCTGTGGTTAACCTCAGTTCAGATTAAAACCAGATAGGGGATATATTCCCCCTCTGAGTTTACCGTAAAAGCCAAAAATGTCCGAAAAGAATCCTATTTTTTCCCTTGGGCGGTTAGTCTAGTAACATCCCGCCAGAGGAAAAATTTCCTCAAGTTTTTTTATTCCTCAACTTACCACATACATATATACTAATACTAAATTCGGTTATTAAAAACTGATTATTTATTCCCCCTTTTGCCTCTTGCCTCTCCTGATATCTAGCCTATCCTGTAAATATCAGGATCGTCGTCGAAGATATCGGCACCCCCCTTATCAAGGGGGATCCCCCCGCCTATCGGCACCCCCCTTATCAAGGGGGGCAGGGGGGATCGAACCTAAAATCCATTTTTAATTTAATTATAACCAGCTATTTATAACTATGAGTTAGGGATAGGTGTAGCAGCTTATTAAAAGTTGCCAAACATTAATCCAGTGAAGGAGAATTGTAATTAGTCAGGAGAATTTATTCTCAATTATAAAAATTGAGAGAGTTTGTGCTGCTTAAATAAAGAGGTTTTGACAACCAAATTCAAGCATATCTAAAGAATTTTGAGTTAAAAGTTAAACTTCTGGTTTTCATTCAGAACAAATATATTATTAACTATTTTTTTGGGGAAAATTAGTTAACCGAATCTTATAACATATAATTAATTTGCAAGAATTCTAATGTGCTGCACTGGATGGCAATTCTGCTGCGCTCCATTGCAGCTGTTAAGCTTTGTTGTTAGATCGACAGCTTAACACGGGTTACTTGTACTCTATGCTAAAATCTGAACGCTACGATCTAACTTATTTATCTTCTGTCAGAGGAGGAGAGTTAGAATAGAGAGAAAATTCCTCAAAACGAGACTTGGTATATGGTTAAGCCAATTAAAGGTTCGCTGCTATGAAATTCCGTCAATTGATGCGGGCAACAGAAAATAAATACAATCGGCTGCTGGCAAATCTGCTCTCGCTCTACATTATTTACCCGTTTTTAGTATATCTACCCCTGGGAGATTGGCTGATTTTCTTTTTCTTCTCCCTCTCTCTGATCATCGCCGTCTATCAGATCGATCGCAGTAAATTGGCTTTAAGATATAATATCGGTCTGTTTTTGATTGCCCTCCTCCTGCGAGCATTCAGCACGATTATCCCTATTTATAGCGATTTCAACCGTTGGTTCGAGCTATCTAGTACATTAATTTCTCTAGCTTTTGTTAGTTTATGTGTGTACTCGATTTTACTAGAATTAATTCTCGCCGAACAGGTCACATCTGATATCATCAAAGGGGGAATTTGTGTCTATTTTCTCTTGGGATTTTTCTGGGCATCCGCTTATAATATCGTCCAGATTTTCGAACCCGATTCCTTTAGCTCCGCCGCTAAAACCGTCAACCAGGCGGATCTACTTCATTTCAGCTTTACTACCCTGGCTACGGTTGGCTACGGTGATATAGTTCCTACCAGTAAAATCGCTAGAGTTCTAGCCAATTTAGAAGGAATGACTGGAGTTCTCTATCCCGCCGTTTTTATCGCTCGTTTAGTCAGTTTACACAATGGTCGTTAACCAAAACAATCCATCGCCCTGGGGGAATATTAGATGATTATGCGTCGCTTTATCCCGATTCTTTCTTTGCTTTTGCCTTGGGTCACTGCTGCGGCAGTCTTGGCGGAAATCCCCACTCTGTCCCAGGAAATCCGCCCAAAAACGGCGGAACAGGTGATTGAGCAACTCTGTGCTAATTTAACCAAACAGCGATCGTTCACCGTCAAGATGGATGTCACCTATGACGATATACTCGACTCAGGGGCGAAAGTTCAGTACAGCGCCTATCAAAACATCTGGGTAGAGAAACCCGATCGCCTGCGCTCGGACTACACTGGGGATGAACGAGTTACCCGCTTTTTTTACGATGGTAAAACCTTCACCCTTGCGGATCTGGAACGGGATCTATACGTCACGAAACCAGCACCGAATACTCTAGATGAAGCCTTAGACCAAGTAGAACAAAAGTACGGGATCAGCATTCCCATGTCAAATCTGGCAGCGAACGATCCCTGTGCAGAGCTAATGGCCGATGTCAAGCAAATTATTTTTATCGGCAACGACATGGTCAACCGCGAACCGATGTATCACCTGCTGCTGATCGGTAGCGATCGCGATTATCAAATCTGGGTCACGCAGGATGCCCCCCCCCTAATGAGGAAAGCGATTATCACCTATAAAACTCTACCCGGTTCACCCCAGTACACGGCAATATTATCCGACTGGAATTTTAATCCCAGCACACCCGCCGATACTTTCACTTTCCAACCGGGATCAGAGTCGATCCCTATCGAACTTCTACCCCCTAGGAATAATCAATCCCAGCAGTAAACCCTGTTCATAAAATGCGATCGCTTGTCGGTATTCCCCTAAATCAGCGTTTTGATATACTTTGAATATCTAACGAATTCGAGGTGGGATCATGAAGTCGCAGATTCGACGCTGGGGTAATTCTTTAGCGATTCGGATTCCCAAGTACGCGGTGGAAGCACTAAACCTCAATCCTAATGACGTTGTTGAATGTTCTGTGGAAAACGGAAAGCTAGTAATTGAGCTAATTCAAGCCTTGCCTGAGTTAAGCCTAGAAGAACTACTGGCTGAGGTTGTTGAATCACCGGAGCCGGAAGTGGATTGGGGACGGCCAATGGGAGAGGAGATTTGGTGACATACATTCCAGAACGTGGAGATTTCCTGCGGTTGAGCTTCGACCCACAAATTGGGCATGAGCAAATGGGTAATCGTCCAGCACTGGTGGTAAGCCATATTGATTTTAATCGCAAGATTGGTTTTGCCTTTGTCTGTCCGGTGAGCAATACGCAACGCCAGAACCCTTTCTACGTCAAGATTCCAGATGGAGAGGCAGTGACAGGAGTTATCATGGTAGATCAGCTGCGATCGTTGGACTTCCGAGGGAGAAAAGCGAGCTTTATCGGCAAGTGTCCAGAACAGTTGCTCCAGGATGTTCTCAGAAGAATTAAGCCGATTCTGTTCTGACAGGGACATTCTCAAAAGTCCCAGAAGAGCGATATTAATTATGAACCCAACCCAGATTTATTATAGAAAATGTTCCCGCCAGAGTTCGTGTAGAAACAGGAGAGCGTTTTTTTTGCACCAGAAACCGTCGAACGCTTGCAGAAAATAATCTGGGAAGATAAAAAAATCAAGGAGTCCAGGCCATGAAAAGATCTTTATGTCAAAACTTATGTGTTCTTGCCGCCCTCCTTTTGGGTACAAGTTTACTGATCACGGATTATGTGGACGCTCGCGGTGGCAGTGGCGGTGGTCGTAGCGGTGGCGGTGGTGGAGCTTCCCCACGGGTTAACCGCAGTAGTAATCTGCAAAACCGAGGGAATTTTAGTAATCGTTCCCAAACCTCTAGAGATTTTTCTGGAAGACAGGGGGAACGGCAAACCAGTCAACAAAACCGCCAAGGGGAACGCACGGAAAGACAGGGGGAAAGACAAACCAGTCAACAAAACCGTCAAGGGGAACGCACGGAAAGACAGGGGGAACGGCAAACCAGTCAACAAAACCGTCAAGGGGAACGTAGCGAAAGACAGGGGGAACGGCAGAACGAACGCACCGAAAGAACCGATACCCGTCAAGGGGAACGCACCGAAAGACAGGGGGAACGGCAGCATCAGGTTAGCGATCGCCAACAGAACCGTCAGAACTTTATTGACGATAATCGCAACGGTTACTGGCGTGGTGGCGGTTGGTACGGTGGCGGTTATTACGTCCCCCCGGGTTGGGGTTGGGTGGGTTTGACCACCGGCTTAGTCATCGGTTCAGCGATCGCTACTCTCCCCCCCTACTACAATACCGTCTATGTGGGTTCTACTTCCTACATTTACTCGGACGGCATCTATCTTCAACCTAGCGGCAGTTCCTACACGGTGGTGGCCCCGCCAATCGGCGCAATTGTCACCTATATCCCAGACGGCTGCACCACAATTACGGCTGACAATACGCTTTATTACAATTGCAGCGGTATTTACTATCGGCCTCTGTTTGAGAATGGTTCCACGGTTTATCAGGTGGTTCGCTTCTAATCGGTTTCTTCTTCATCAATAATTGCCGATCGATCTAATAATAATAAATCTCGTAGGCGATCGGTATCTAATTCGGTTAACCAATTTTCCCCAGCATCTACGGTTTGTTCCGCTAATTGTTTCTTGCTTTCGATCATCTCATTAATGCGTTCCTCTAGGGTTCCCGTACAGATGAATTTATGTACCTGAACATTGCGTTTTTGTCCGATGCGGAAAGCGCGATCAGTGGCCTGATTCTCTACGGCCGGATTCCACCAACGATCAATATGAAAAACGTGATTAGCGCGGGTTAAATTTAATCCTGTTCCCCCCGCTTTCAGGGAGAGAATAAAAATCTTTGGTCCTTGGGGATCATTTTGAAAGCGCTCGATCATTTCTACCCGATCTTTTGTTTTGGTAGAACCGGAGAGAAATAATATTTCCTCGGCTAATTTTTTCTGGAGATGGGTTTGTAGGAGTTTTCCCCACTCAGCAAATTGTGTAAAAATTAAAGCTCGATCGCCTTCTGCTATCACTTCCTCTACCATGGCTTCTAAGCGTAATAATTTTCCCGATCTTTGACTGGTTTCTAAACTATTTTCTTTCAAAAAATGGCCGGGATGATTACAAATTTGTTTTAGTTGCATTAGCAAGGTTAAAATTAATCCATGTTTCTGAATTCCTTGAGTTTCTTCAATTTTCTGGAGGGTTTTCTCGACTAATTGTTGATAAAGTTGTCCCTGTTCTTTCGATAAACCACAAAAAATATTCATTTCCTGTTTTTCTGGTAAATCTTCAATAATAGTTTTATCGGTTTTTAATCTCCGTAAAATAAAAGGACGGACAAGGGAACGTAAATTATGCAGGGATTCTTGATCGCCGTATTTTTCAATAGGAAGGGCAAAACGACGCTGAAAAAAGGCTTGAGTTCCTAAAAAATTGGGATTGAGAAAATCCAAAATTGACCATAATTCCGTCAGGCGATTTTCTACGGGAGTTCCCGTTAAGGCAATCCGAAATCCTGCGGGTATTTTTCGCACTGCTTGGGATTGTTTAGCCGTAGAATTTTTAATATTTTGAGCTTCATCTAAAACTAAACCTTGCCATTGTACTGCTTCCAAAGTGGACAGATCGCGATAGATTAAAGGATAACTGGTAATAACAACCGATTTATTTTTTACCTCTTGAGCAAAAGCTTGACCTTTTAATCTTTTTTCGCCATGATGCACAAAAACCCCCAGGGTGGGAGCGAATTTTCTTAACTCATGTTCCCAGTTATTAACCACAGAAGTGGGAGCCACCACTAACACGGGATTAACTAACATATCCTCTTCTTTTAATGCTAGTAAAAAAGCGATTAATTGCGGGGTTTTTCCTAACCCCATATCATCGGCTAAACAAGCACCTAAACCCCACTTTTCTAGGAAAGCTAACCAACTAACTCCCTTGAGTTGATAGGGACGTAATTCCCCCCGAAATTCCCGCGGTGGGTTGATTAATTGAATCCCTTGATTGTTATTTAAATTATCAATTAATTCCTTTAATGCTCCCTCCGCTTGAAAATTAACTACCGGCAGTTTAGCAATTAGATTATTATCTCCTGAACTCAAGCGCAGGGCATCCTCTACCGAGAGATTAAGGGGAGTAATGGTATTATTTAAAATTGCCTGAGCTGCTTTAACATCCGTAGGTTGTAGGATTAACCATTTGCCCCCCACTTCCACCACTGGCGATTTTTTCTCTAATAACTTATCAAAATCTTTTTTTGATATTTCCTGTTCCCCTACCACTAATTTAAGCTGAAAGTTTAATAAACTGGTTAAACTTAATCTTTCTCCTTTTTTGGGAGTTACACTGGCAGCAATCTTAATTCCTAATCTTTGTTCATTACTACCAGCAGTTAACCCCGTTGGCAAAATTACCCCTAATCCCTGATCTTGCAATTGCCAAGCGATCGAGCGAATAAACTGATAAACTTCGATCGAATCAAGAGAACATTCCTCCGGGTGTCTTTGCTCTAAACTAATTCTAATCGGTTCGTACAATCGCGATGCTAATCCTAATCCTTTTAAGAGAATTTCCTGGGGATTATTGACAACTCTTTGATAACTATGATAACTTTCTTTCCCCTCTAACCAAATCAACTTGGCACTAATGAGAAATTCGGGATCATCTAACGCTTGTAAATAATAGGTTAGTTTCCACGCTGTCCCTAATCTGGGAGGTTGTAAGGATAGACAGACACGGTATTGATTCTCGATTAATTGGCGATTATTGCCATTAACTAAACTTTCTTGGATAGGAAACACCCAGTTATGATAAGCATTTTCTAGACGCTGTAAATTCTTGGCTTCTAAGGCAATGTCATGATGATCACCGCTTAAAGATTGTAGCCAGGGTTTTACCATCAATGAGGGGGAAATATTAACACTACTATCTATCTTTTGTCGCAAACGAGCATCGACAATATTTTTTAAGCAATCGAGAATAATTGTTTGTGGTTCGCTATTTTCTTGATAGGCAAGACAAACCGGGGGGATGGTTTGGATAAACTTAGCTAAACGAGTGCGATCGATGGTACTATCTAGCAGCGGATACCAGCAACTTTCACCCTGATTTATTCCCGCTAAAAATTTCCCCCTTGCTAATAAATCTAAACTCCAACGGTGCAAATACAGCCAAAATCGTAGATCATTGCCGATAAATTCGGCCTTAGCTAGGGGTAATTTCTCCCATAACTGTATTATCATCCCCGCAGAAAAAGTTAATCCCGATACCTGCCATGGTTGCCAAGACAAGGATTTAGCTGTGGGTTCGAGAATTTGCCCCGACAGCAGCGGTAAAAAATATTTTTTCCTTGGGGGGGAATAACTAGGCAAACTGAGCTTGATTGATTCTGGAGAATAGCAGTCAAGCTGAGGAGAAAATTTCTGGATAAATTGGGCTAATGCCCCAGATTCTAGACAAAAAGGATGATTTTCCTTTGTTTCACTTAATTCCTTCCCTTGCCACTGTTCACCCCAAAGAAAAAAAACACTATCCTGCGAACCAATCAGCCAATTACCGTGTAGAGTAGTCATTATAAAATAGGGAAATTCCTCTAAAAAACCTGCTGTTGAAAAGGTAACAAATCTCGATTTTGTCGCTTCTTCTGACCTTAAGAGCCTCTAATCTCCTATTTTAGTGGACAAGGGCTGATTTCTCAAGCAGAATCTAGTTCAGCGATTAGCCCCGATCGCATGGTTATTATCAATAATAATAACTAGAGTTATTTTTAAACTATGTACAAATCGATCGCCCTAACCCTCCTCCTCAGTCTTCCCCTGAACTTCTCCCTAGTTGGTTATGGGGAAGATTTAAACCATCTACAGCAATTATTATCCACCCGAAAATGTCCCCAATGCGATCTGAGCGGTTCGGGGTTAGTGCAATCGAATCTAACTGGGGCAAAATTAAATGGGGCCAATCTCGTCGGTGCTAATCTTAGTCAAGCTAATTTAAGTGGAGCGGATCTGAGTGGTGCTAATTTAACTGGAGCCTCTCTTTTTGGTGCTAATCTGACTGGAGCGAACTTGAGCGGGGCAATCTTGACGGGTGCGGATTTAAGAGGCGCTTATCTCAATAATGCTAACCTTGACAACACCAAACTAGACACTGCATACGTGCAGGGTGCGGTGGGAATTCCCAGTAGTGCCGGTACTCCTGAACTATTCTACGGTCTAGGGATGGTGGAAGGAAAACAGGGACGCACCAGCGCCGCTATAGAAAATTTTAATAAGGCCTTGACAATTAACTCGGAATATGCTCCAGCTTATCTGGCCCGGGCCATGGCTCACTATCGTCTGGGACAAAATGCTCTAGCGGCCCAGGACGCTCAAATGGCTTCGACTCTCTTTGAACGACAAGGCAATACCCCCGGTTACGAAGCGGCAGAGAATTTTATTAAAGGCATGGAAATCGCCCTAAAACCGCGAGAACAAGGTGGTGGCAACGCTCAATTAGACCAAATGGTGCAGGGGATTGGTTCTCTGCTCTTACAGTTTGTTTTACCCGCTTTGGGACTGTTTTAATCCTCGTCCGCTGGCTCTTCTAAATGTTCCGAGACCGCGTAATAAAGGTCAAGAACATGATGATCGGCAAGACGATAAAAGACTCTCCGTCCCTGTTTTTGGTATTTAACTAATCTTAAGGCTCTTAGGGTTCTTAACTGGTGCGATACGGCCGATTCACTCATCCCTAAGTCGTCGGCTAAGTCACAAACACATAATTCTTGTTTGGCTAAAAGCGACAGAATTCTTAGACGGTTGGCATCCCCCAAAAGGCTGAAAAATTCGGCCATTTTTTGGGCTTTTTCGATTTCTAATCCCTGCAAGTGCTGGAATTTCGCCTCTTGGTGATGGGATTCCCCACAAACCGGTGCTATTTTCTCTAGGGCCATATTTTTTCCTGATCGGTTATTAAGGGAAAGTTGAGAAAGGGAGGTATCGATCAAATCTTCCATGCCGATACTTGTCCCCTTCTCCCCAATAACTAAATTTAAACGCAACGACAGCCCTGGTGTCCACAGCCTTTCTCGTTCTCGTTAACGTGACCATTGGCACAAGCTTGGGAACAGTAGTATTGATCGTTTTCTTTGATGGCATCGGCGATCAATACTACACACAAACAGGATTTACAAGCACATTTCATCATGGTGACAGCGATCATGGTTACTACCTCTGAACTTCTTTACTGACTTTAGTATAACATCTGAACAGATGTTCATGGATTGAATAAAGTTAAATTTTTCTAAAACTCAGACGGGTGGGAAGTTCTCCTCGATCAGTGATCAGATGGGAGTTTTCTGTTTGCATATAGAGCTTTTCAGGTTACTGAGGTATCGACAAGTTTTGCCAACCAAGAGTTTAAGCCCCTTGCCCATGCCTCATTCTGATGAAAACTGCTATATATAGTCTAAGGTAGAAAAAAGTTAAATACTGACTAAACCGCCCAATCATAACAACTGAGCCGACAAATTCTGATGTTATTAGCATTAAAACAACTAACTGTTACCCCAGGCGACCGCCTGTTGTTAACTTCACTCACTTGGCAAGATTATGAAACAATTCTTGACGAATTGGGAGATCGACGGTCAATTCGTCTATCTTATAGTCAGGGAACTTTAGAAGCAATGACTCCTCTTTTTATTCATGAAAACACCAAAGTTTTAATCGGGGATTTGGTTAAAGTTCTTCTGGATGAATTAGAGTTAGACTATGAACCCGCTGGATCGACAACCTTTAAAAATCATAAAATGGATCAAGGAATAGAACCAGATGAGTCTTTTTATATCGAAAATTGTCATGCTATTCGGGGAAAAACGCGCCTTGATTTGGCGATTGATCCCCCTCCCGATTTAGCAATTGAGATTGATATTACTAAGCGAACCAGATTTAATAATTATGAGCGATTGGGTGTTCCTGAATTGTGGCGATATAATGGAGAGAGACTAGAAATCAATGTTTTGCAAGGATCAGAATACGTTGAATCTTGCCAAAGCCGACTATTTCCTCAATTTAATCTAATAGAAAAAATTCCAGGAACGCTACAAAATAGTCAAAAAATCGGTAGTGCCATGGCATTAAAACAATTCCGAATTTGGGTCAAGCAAACGCTTAATCCCTGACCTCAAATGAACAACGAAGTCAGGGAACTGAGGTTTTCTACTGTCTTTTTACTGCTCACTGATTACTGTTTTTAGACGCAGAACGGCCTACCAACGATCGCCAGCATCGTAAATTGTTAAACGTCCGACTCCTAGAGCTAATCCGGGAGAATTGTCTCCAGGGGGATAAGCAGTAATTCCAAACTGATAGACACCACCATAATCGGGATTTCGTACTGGTTTCAGACCGATGGAAACGGTATTACCGGGGGGGACAGGAGGATCAAAAATGACCGTAATCGTCTGAGTATTGGGGTCAAAAGTAGTGGATTTTAGGGTTAATTTTTCGCCTCGCTGATTGCGATCGCCAAGAAAAGCAAAAGTTTGATCAACAAGAAAAGCAATAGTTTGAATATTAGGCTGCTGTTGTATAGTTACTTTGCCCAAGGGCGCCCCGAGAGACGGCGGCAGAGCGATGGTAAGATAGTATTTTGCACCCCAAGCACGCACGGATTGGAAAGTAGCGAAGAAATTAACCAGAGTGGGAGAACTCTCAAAAAATACTCTGCCATCGGGAAATTGTCCTGCGAGAGACACAGAAGCATCAAAAGCGAGTATAGCAATCAAAGCGAGTTTAGATAGACTTTCAGTCTGTTTTAAAGGCAAAAAGGGAATCTTCAAGGTAAAAGCTACTATAAAATATTGATTGTCAAGGAGAATTATAGCAAATTCACTTAACCCTCAGCCGCTGCCATTATCAGTGATCAGTTATCAGTGATCAGTGATCAGTTGTTTTCTCCCCACTCTCCCACCCCCAATACTTAACCCCCAACTTGCAATGTATCTCGAACACCTGCACCTTCACAGTTTTAGAAATTATGCCGAACAGTTGCTAAAATTCGAGTCCAAAAAAACAATATTATTGGGCAATAATGCTCAGGGAAAATCCAATTTACTAGAAGCGATCGAACTTTTGGCCACTCTCAAGAGCCATCGAGTCAGCAAGGATCGGGATTTAGTGCTAGAATCGGACTCGGAGGCGAGAATTTTTGCTAGGGTTAATCGTCTTTATGGAGCATCAGAATTAAGTTTAATTCTCCGTTCTTCCGGTCGTCGCACCGTGATCCGTGACCGTCAACCCCTGCGCCGTCATCTCGATTTTTTGGGCGTGATTAATGCGGTACAATTTTCTAGTCTCGATCTGGATTTAGTGCGCGGTGGTCCGGAAGCTCGCCGAGATTGGTTAGATACTTTATTAATTCAATTAGAACCCCTATACGTTCATATTTTACAGCAATATAATCAGGTTTTACGACAAAGGAACGCTCTTTTAAAAGAGATTCGTAAACAGGAATTAGAGGGAAAAGTTTATGCGGATTTATCCCAACTAAAACTCTGGGATTTACAATTAGCAGAAACTGGTTCAAGAGTTACGAGAAGAAGGGCGCGAGTCCTGCAAAGATTAATTCCTTTAGCTCAAAAATGGCACGAAAGTATTAGCGGAAAAACTGAATATCTAGAATTACAATATATTCCCAATGTGCCTTGGGTAGAAGATGATGTCAATGGGGTACAAACGGCTTTTTTAGATAAAATTGAAACCCGTCGTTTGGCCGAGAAACAGCTAGGGACATCGGTAGTCGGTCCCCACCGGGATGAAGTGGATTTTTTAATTAACCAAAACCCCGCTAAATCCTACGGTTCCCAAGGACAACAAAGAACCTTAGTTTTAGCCTTGAAATTAGCGGAATTACAGTTACTAGAGCAGATTATCGGGGAACCTCCCCTACTACTCCTCGATGATGTTTTAGCGGAATTAGATATCGAACGACAAAATCAATTATTAGATGCGATCGAAGACCGTTTTCAAACCTTAATTACCACCACTCATCTCAGTTCTTTTGAGTCTCGCTGGTTGCAATCTTCCCAGATATTTTCTGTCAAAAAGGGACATATTTTTTATTAGTCTATAGCCTCTCTTTGTTTGTCTCTTTGCTAACGATATACACCCATAATTTTATCCCCCCTTAATAAGGGTAGGGCTATTTCATTCTCAAGAAAAAAGGAGAAATACGGCGAGAAACGAAATTTTAGCGACCTAAAGACAATAATTGGGAGATGCTGTGCTGATTGTGGTCAATTCCCTTTGTTAAAGAATCATAACCCTCTAACCTGTACAAGGTTAAAACCGGGAGCATCTCACCTTTGTAACCCCGAAATCAGGTTTTATGTCAAGCTATTTTGAAAGCCTTGCTAGAAACCAGTTTGGTGGTGATTCGGTAGTAGTGATGGCGGCTTAATCCTTTGCTTTGCTGTGCATTGTAGTCATGGATAAAATACCAAAGGGTTCCCCAACGTGATTCTCCATTTTTTTAGAGAAA
>VYLM01000022.1_pt1 | contig 39938 bp, 32 predicted proteins | sample 5109491 | NCBI WGS metagenome assembly VYLM01 (sample SAMN12291813, study PRJNA351875) | freshwater metagenome | isolation source: freshwater lake | place: USA: Michigan, MSU3 lake | collected 2011-08-06 | reverse complement strand
GAATTGATGCTCAATTCTGTTAACATTAACTTAATGGGTTTTTCCAACTATCTTGACCCCGCTAATATCCGAGGCCAAATTTTTACTATTTTCGTGATTACCGTAGCGGCAGCCGAGGCAGCCGTGGGTTTAGCGATTATCCTGACTATCTATCGTAACCGCGACACCATCGATATGGAACAGTTTAATCTGCTCAAATGGTAAGCTTTTAAATATTTACCCCCCCTCTCCCTTTTTTGGGGAGAGTTTTTTTTGGCCAATTTTCCCTGTTTGTACGGTGTTAAATGTTTGAAATTTCAAGAGTTTGTAAAGATTTAAGGGATTAAAACTACATCCGATTAACAGGATTAAATTATGATAAGAAGAGATGTTATAGTGTGTATTTCCTCTTCGTAAATTTACTAAGTTGTAAATCTTTTGATCACTTCTATTTGAATACCAACAAATAAGGAGAAAAATTAAAAAGCCATCCTATCCTATCATAGTTGGCTTCAATATAACTAATTCATAACTGGGTTTTATAAGTCGGATTTGGTATCAATTGTCCTTTAGGTAGTGTTCCAAACCTAGGACTAAGCTAACTTGTGGATAGGATTTACAATTAGTATTCATATCTTGATTTAGCAACGCCATTTTCTATACCTTTTAAACAGGATTTCCAGCTTTTTTTAAATCGATGATACACTCCCGCTGCTACCTCCTGTCCCCTGAATACTCCCGCAGTTTTATATTTTCTTTAGAGATGGGCTGTCCTAAAACCTGCTCAGAGCGGCCAAAAGTCAGAAAATAGAAATAAAGGTGCGATTAGAGAACTTGAGTAGCGATCGCACCTGTCAGCCGCCATTGGAGAAAGATAAAGTTATGGCAGATAACTACAGAAGTCGCATTGTTACCCAAGGTACCCAACGCAGTCCCAATCGGGCCATGTTAAGAGCGGTAGGTTTTGGGGATGAGGACTTTAGCAAACCCATCATCGGCATCGCTAACGGATTTAGCACCATTACCCCCTGCAACATGGGAATTAATGATTTAGCAATGCGTGCCGAAGCAGCCACCAGATTAGCGGGGGGAATGCCGCAACTTTTCGGGACTATCACCATTAGTGACGGGATTTCCATGGGAACAGAAGGGATGAAATATTCTCTCGTTTCTAGGGAGGTAATCGCCGATTCCATTGAAACCGTCTGTAATGGTCAAAGTCTCGATGGAGTCCTCGCTATTGGGGGTTGTGACAAAAATATGCCGGGGGCAATGATTGCCATGGCCCGGATGAATATTCCCGCTATTTTCGTCTATGGTGGCACGATTAAACCGGGGCGCTACAAAGATTGCGATTTAACCGTAGTCAGTTCCTTTGAAGCCGTGGGACAGTACAGCGCCGGTAAAATCAGTGAAGAAGACCTCATCGGGATCGAACGCAACGCTTGCCCCGGCGCCGGTTCCTGTGGTGGAATGTTTACTGCTAATACCATGTCTTCCATTTTTGAAGCCATGGGGATGAGTTTACCCTACTCCTCGACCATGGCCGCCGAAGATGAGGAAAAAGCCGATAGTACCGAAGAATCGGCCAAGGTTTTGGTCGAGGCGGTTAGAAAACAGATTCTCCCTAGCCAAATTTTGACCCGTAAAGCCTTTGAAAACGCCATTTCGGTAATTATGGCGGTGGGAGGTTCCACTAACGCTGTCCTGCACCTTTTAGCCATTTCCCGCACCATCGGGGTAGAATTATCGATCGATGATTTTGAAACCATCCGCCAGCGTGTACCGGTTATCTGCGACCTTAAACCCTCCGGGCGTTACGTTACCGTAGATCTGCATAAAGCCGGCGGTATTCCCCAAGTGATGAAAATTCTCCTGGTTAATGGTTTACTACACGGGGATGCTCTCACCATTAGCGGTCAGACTATCGCCGAGATTTTAGCCGATATTCCCGACCAACCGCCCTCAGGCCAAGATGTTATCCGTCCTTTTAGCAATCCTGTCTATAAAGAGGGTCATTTAGCCATTTTAAAAGGAAATCTGGCCACAGAGGGGGCTGTGGCCAAAATTAGCGGCGTGAAAACTCCAGTCATCACCGGGCCCGCGCGGGTGTTTGAGTCGGAAGAAACCTGTTTAGAGGCAATTTTAGCCGGAAAAATTCAAGCCGGGGATGTGGTGGTTGTCCGTTACGAGGGACCAGTAGGCGGACCGGGTATGCGGGAAATGTTAGCCCCCACTTCGGCAATTATCGGCGCCGGTTTAGGGGATTCCGTGGGATTAATTACCGATGGTCGTTTTTCCGGGGGAACCTATGGCATGGTGGTCGGTCACGTCGCTCCGGAAGCGGCGGTGGGTGGTACAATTGCCCTAGTCGAGGAGGGGGATCAAATCACTATTGATGCTCGTCAGCGTCTCTTGCAGTTAAATGTATCGGAGGAAGAATTAACCCGTCGTCGTCACCATTGGCAACCGCGTCCCCCACGCTATAAAACGGGAATTCTCGGCAAATTCGCCAAGTTAGTCTCCTCTAGCAGTCTCGGCGCTTTAACAGATCTGAATCTGTTCTAAAAGTATAACGGGGAATGGCGATCAATTGCGATCGCCGTTTCTTGGTTATATTAGTTAGGGAACACCAGAGCTTTTTTGCTGTGATCGGTAAACAGTAATCAGTAGAGTTCTTGCATGATTAATTTTTGAGAGTGCAAAAACGAGAAAAATAAACATAAAATTGCATAAAATCCCTGAATAACCTCAGTTCGGGTTAAGGCTATTTTCCTACTCATTACACAAAAGAATAGGGTTGACAGCGAACGAGAAAATTAGGGTTTTAGCTTATCCCGAACTCAGGTTAAATAGAGCATTTAATTAAATGCTCATTCTTAATTCTCCTGACTCCTGACTCCTGACTCCGTTAAAGATTAATAACTATGACCTATCTACTCACTGTCTATCGAGCGCTCGAATGCCGTCCAGATACCTATCGGGACTGGTATGACCAAGGCAATATTTTAAGAGAAAGAATGGACTATTTGGGAGCCTTAATCAGCTACGAAAAAGCCTTAGAATATTATCCAGATGATTATTGGGCATGGTACAAAAAGGGTATGATACTAGAAGACTTGGGAATGTATGAAGAAGCGGCTGAAAGTTACGCTAACGCCGCACAGGTAAAGGCCGATAACTATTGGGCTTGGTATGATCAAGGTTGTGTTTATCTACAGGAATTAAAGGACTACGAAAAAGCGACCGCTTGTTTTCAACGGGCCCTAAGTCATAGTCCGGGGGACTATTGGGCAGCCTACCGGCAAGGGGAGGCCTATCGATTGCTCAAAAACTACGAACGCGCTATCACTTTCTATGATCTGGCCTTGGGGGCGCGACCCCGGGATTATTGGGCCTGGTATCGTCGCGGCGACGCTTTCCGGGATTGGGGCAATCCCCAAGAGGCTTTATTTAATTATCGTACCGCCCTCGATATCCGACCGCAAGATTACTGGTCCTGGTATCAACAGGGTGTGATCTTACAAGCATTACAGCGTTTACCAGAAGCGATCGCCTGTTATGAAGAATCGTTAAAAATCGATCAAGATGATCGCTATGCGTGGTATAATGCCGCCTGCTGTTATGCCGCCCTCGGTCAACAAGAAAAAGCGATCAACTGTTTACGCGAAGCTCTAGACATAGAACCGGATATATGTGGCGAATTAGTGCGTAATAACTTTGTTTTCGATGGTTTAAGGCAAAATGAAACCTTTAATGACCTCTTGAGTTGCTATTCCCCCAGCTAAAGTCTTTTTGCAGCACCTAGGGTTTGCTGAAAGGGTTTGTCGTGGGGTGTGTGGAATTTTCGGCATTTTCAGGGAAAAAGTGCCGAAAACTTCCCCCCGATTGCTCCAATATCTAGCACTTTTTTGATGGCAAAAAAGCCTAAAAATATTAGCCAACAAGGTTTTTAGATTTATTCAGCCAGTTTGGATTAGCTACAATTGCAATTAGAGAAAAATTATTGAGAATCCTATGCGAGAACTAGACAGAGACAAAACCATCGAACAACTGAACGAAATCATGGAATTTGAACTAGCGGGAGTTGTCCGTTATACCCACTATTCCCTGATGGTGACAGGTCCCCATCGGATCCCCATCGTCCAATTTTTCCAGACTCAGGCCACGGAATCCCTCACCCACGCGCAACAAGTCGGGGAAATTCTCACCGGTTTAGAAGGTCATCCTAGCTTAAAAATTGCCCCCATCGAGGAAAGCTATGAACATAATATCAAAGCAATCTTGAGTGAGAGCCTCAATCATGAGAAAAAATCCCTTGATTTGTACAAAGCACTCCTAGAAACCGTCGAAGATGCCAGTATTTACCTAGAAGAATTCGCTCGCGGTATGATTGGACAAGAAGAATTACACAATCTGGAAATTCGCAAGATGCTGCGGGATTTTGCTTAAGCTAGGATCAAAGCTAGAGTTTATCCACTAGCTTATGAATCTTAGTTCCGCTTTACCCACTTTTATTATCACTCTCCGGGAAGGTTTCGAGGCCGCTTTAGTGGTGGGAATTGTCCTCGCTTGTTTACAAAAATCGGGTCGATCGCAACTTAACTCATGGGTGTACCGTGGTATTGGTGCGGGAGTAGTGGCTAGTGTTTTGGTCGGTGTTTTGCTAGGGGGAATCCTTTTGCAAGTGGATGCCTCTCCTAGTCCTTATGTACCAATGATCAAAGAATTATTGGCCGCCACTTTTGGACTGATTGCCGTTTTGATGTTGAGTTGGATGTTAATTTGGATGACTCAACAGGCCAAATCTTTGAAATCTGAGGTAGAAAGTGCGGTAAAAGCGGGTTTAAAAGCGGAAAATGGGGCAGGAAAAGCGATTTTTCTGCTCGTTTTTATCGCTGTCTTGCGGGAGGGATTTGAAACTGTCCTCTTTATCCTGGCCCAATTCCAAAAAGATTGGCAGATACAAACCTTCGGTGCGATAGCGGGGTTAAGCGTCGCAACCTTGTTGGGAACTCTCCTATTTGCGGGGGGAGTAAAAATTAATATCCGTCTCTTTTTCCAAATTATGGGGACTTTCCTCCTCTTAATCGTTGCGGGATTACTCATCGGTGTTTTGAAACATATCGACGCAGGAATCAGTCTTTTAAGTGAAATTGACCCTTTTTATCGCAATTTCTGTCCTTCTCTCCCCTCCTCCTGTCTTCTCGGTTTTCAAGTTTGGGACGGTTCCCAAATTTTGAGCGATCGCACTTTCCCCGGACTCCTCCTCAAATCCCTGTTTGGTTATCGTCAAAACCTCTATATCAGTCAAATTGTTGCCTATATCCTCTTTTTACTGCTTATCGGTGGCATCTATTTCCAAAGCTTACGACAACGTCCTCAAACAGTGACCAGTAAACAGTGATCAGTAAACAGTAAACAGTGACCAGTAAACAGTGAAAAGATGGCAAGAAACTGCTATTTAATACTGCTCACTTAAAACTCAAATCTGATAACTTACCCACTGATAACTGATAACTGATAACTGATAACTTACCCACTGATAACTGATAACTGATAACTGATTATGACTACTTGGCAATGTGACGGTATCCCTAAAGATGGTAAAACTTATCCGCAAGCGACTGCGGGAGGTCATGAACCCTGCGAAAATACTACTCCTGATTGTCTTATCTGTGGCCTACCTAGGGAAGCGATGGATCCCGTGACAACGACGGTTAAAACCACGGTGGTGGTCTCCCCGGGGGGTACAACTAGAGTCGGCCAAAAATCTAACTGGTTACTTCCCTTCGCTTTGATAATTACCGCTTTAACCGCAGGTTTAGGGGGTTGGAGTCTATTGCAAATGGTGATTCCCAAACCCGATACTTCCCAAGTTACACCAGAAGAAACCCCAGAAAAGCAACCCAAGGCAACTTTTGTGAGTAATACGGCTAAAAATCCCGATTTATTTAGCCAAGGTGAGAAAATACTGCTTAATTCCACTCCTAACAAAGAAAAAGGCGCAGCGGCCTTTAAAAAGGAAGATTGGGCAAATGCGATCGCAGCTTATCAACTAGCAGCCACTCCCCAAGCAAACGATCCAGAAGGCAAAATCTATTACAATAACGCCAAAGCTAGACAAAAAGGTAATCAAAAGACTATAGCCGTTGTTGTCCCCATCGCTAACGACCCCAACAGCGCCAAGGAAATTCTCCGAGGTGTGGCCAGGTATCAAGAGGAGTTTAATAATTCTAATCCGGGTAATCCTTTGGAAATAGTCATCGCTAATGATGGCGGTGGGTTACAATCAAAAGCGATAGCCGATGATCTGATTCAATCCGGTCAAGTTTTGGCAGTTATGGGCCACGGAATCGATCCTTTTAGTCAAAAAGCGATTGAAAGTTACGAAAAAGAAGGATTAGCGATTCTTTCTCCCCTGACTACCCGTGTTAGTCAAACGGGAAAATCAACCCTGAAAACTATTCCCCTTGACGATAAATCTCAGGAAGTTTTCGGTAGTTATCTGGAAGCAGTGGCCAAAACTTTGGCTAATTATGCTAGTCAGCAAGAGAATTCTCCGTCAGTGGTTCTTTTTTATAATTCCGATAGTCCCTATAGTCAAAAATTAAGGGATTCCTTTGCTAAAGCAATAAAGCAACCGGGAGGCAAGATAGTTAACGAAATAGACACCACCAAAGCCAATTTTAACGCTAAAACCGCCATAGATCAGGCCAAACAAGCCGGCGCTAGGGTGGTATTTTTGGCCTTGAGTAAAGACGGCGATCGCATAGATCAAGCCGTGGCTATTGCCCAAGAATCGTCTGGAATGCTCTTATTAGGCGGAAATGAACTTTATACACCCGATATCCTTATTCAAGGAGCGGATAGCATCGACGGATTAGTTTTAGCAGTACCTTGGAGTTTCCAAGCAACGGATCCTTTTGCCAAAGATGCGCTGAAAAGTTGGCGCGGTCGCGTCAGTTGGCGTACTGCTACCGCCTACGATACCATGAAAGTATCAGGAGAAGCGATCGCTAAAAGTTCTGACCGTGCTACTGTAGTCGAAACTTTAAATCGAGGAATCACCTTGCAGGGAAACACCACGGATTTTAACATTTTTAACCAAGTTCCCCTAGTACGCGCTAATCGCGGCAATGAGGGGCCAAAGGGTTCTCAATATCAGTTCGATCCTATCTAAAATAGATAATGTGATGTCGAGGAGTAGAATCAAGTCTAATTTTATGAATAATATCTTACCCATCCTAGCTTTATTAATGTCGGTGTCGGGAATTGCCGTATCTTTGGGACGGGAGGAAGTCCGATGTCATCTCGGTTTAGAATCGGCAGCTTGTCCCCAGGAAGAAGAAAAAACCAGCGAAGACACCCCCACAACTACCCGGGAATCTCCCCCCGCAACTACCCCAGAATCTCCCCAGATAGAAAAAACTCCCACGGAAACTACCCGCAATAGCGAAGCTTCCCCCGAAGTTTCCCCGTCTCCTGAAAGGGAAACCCCGGTGGAATTCACTCCCATCCCGGAAAAGAACCCCAGTCCAGAAGTACCCCCCGAAAATCCCCCCACCCCAGAAACCAAAGCGGTGGAAAAAACTCCAGATGCAGAAAAAAGTCCGGATGTCAATCCATCTAAAGATGGAGAAACTGAAAGTATTCCGTTAGAAGTTATTCCCCCCGCACAGTAAAATCGGACAAAATCAATTTCTGGCTGAGGATAGGAACTCATGCACTCATGGAAGAAGTAGTTAGATATGTGTAATTAATTGTATCTAGCTACTTAATTTTTCTGCAGCTGTTGCTGATTAGGTAAAAACTATTTACTTTTAGTCAAAATTAATTAACTTCTAACCCCGGAATGCTTAACTGTTCAGTTTTTGGCTGTGTTTCCCCGATATAATCCCCTTGCAACATATTAATTAAACAGCCACCAAGATGATAGGCCATATTAACGGGAACCGCGTTACCAATCTGTCGATATTGAGAGGTTAAATTACCAGTAAATTGCCAATCATCGGGAAAGGACTGCACTCGTGCATATTCTCTCACAGTCAAAGGACGAGTTTCTTGGGGATGGCATCTTTCTGTTTGGGTTTGTGCCGGACTACAGGTAATAGTTAAAGCTGGTTCATCCCAAGATAATCTTTTAGCATATCCTGTCCGTCCGCCGTGATTTTTGAGACTATTTTTCATATATTCTTTTTGAATATCCATCGGCAAATTACGCCAATTTCCTCCTGGGGGAACTAAGGACATAATCTCTTTTTTTCTTTCTTTATATTCTACTCCTGGAGAACTTGGACAATTCTCTAGAGCTTTTTTCAGAGAAATAGTATAATTTTTATATTGGGGAAAAATGGGTTTAATATTTAGGTCTTGACGGGTGGCAATAATAATTAATCTTTCTCTTTTTTGGGGAACATCAAGAAATTGAGCCGATAAAACTTGATAAGCAGCATAATAACCGATTTCCTGTAAAGCTTGCAGCATTAATTGCAGGGTTTCTCCTTTTTTATTGCTTAATAATCCTCGAACATTTTCGGCTATAGCGATTTTAGGTTGCACTTCCTGTAAACAACGAGCAAACTCAAAAAATAGGCTTCCTCTCAAATCTTCTAATCCTTTTCCTAACCCAGCATAACTAAAAGGTTGGCAGGGAAACCCTCCAGCTATAACATCTATTTTGTCTCTAAAATCGGAAAATTTAAGCTTTTTTATGTCTTGATTTATAACATTCCATTGCGGTCGATTGAGTCTTAAAGTATTAACACAATCTTGATTAATGTCCACCAGTAATTGCGTTTTTAGTCCCGCATTTTCTAAACCTAAAGCCATACCACCACAACCAGCAAATAATTCAATAACTGTGTAATTAGTTGGCTCAACAGTTTGTAAGATTTTCAATTCTCCGGGGGATTGGTTATTTTTAAGATTGGTTAATTGCTCGAGATCAAATAACCAATCAACTTGATTGATTTTCTGACCTTTGATTAATTTTTTCTTTTGCCATGTTAGTATTTCTGCGGTAGTTACACCGAGAATATTAGCGGCTTTTTGTAGATTTACCTGAGTCATAACCAATAATTAGCAACCTATCTACATCTTGATTATAAATCACATTAGCTAAACTTGATAAACAACAATAAAGGCTGAACCTTGTTCAGCCTCCAGTATAACTTTTAACTCTTTCCTACTTGCGTCCCGGAACTGTATATTTAAAATTCATCGGGCCAGTATAACCAGAAACCTCCGCTAATTTCTCTAATCTTTGGGTTCCCGAATATTCTTGACCCTTAATAATCCAAGTGGGGAAACCTTTAATTCCGGCATCGCGACAAGCTTGGGGATTACCATTAACCCCTTGGGGATCGCATTCGATATAAACCCCTTCTTTTTTGAGGATTTCTCCCGCTTCCTTACCAAATAACTGTTTTTGATCGTAACAGTGGGGACACCAAAAAGCCCCGTATTCTTTCGCACCAATTGCTTTTAAATGTTTAGCCAGGGCGATTTCTGCTTTTCCCGAAACCGTGGTTACTTCCCAACCGTAGGGAGGTTTAGCCGCTGTCATTGGCCGGGTAATTTCTTCTTTTCCTCCTGCCACCGTCGGGGAATTTACTCCTGCGTAAACCGCTAAAGTTCCCACAAAAGTAATCATCGCCACCACAACCATCGGCAGTATAATTTGTCCTAAACCTTCCCATTCGCGACCGATAATTGTGAGAATTAATAGGGTTAAAGCGAACAAAGCCGAAGTAATGCAGTAGGGACACAATTCCTTTAATTCCGTGGCGAGAATATACATTAAATAACCACTAAATACCGCCATCGCCGTCGCCCCCGCTAACAGCAATAACCAAGTATTATTTTCTAAACTTTTGCGGAGATTTTTCTGAGTTTCCCCATTGATAAATAGAGGACTGAGGGCAAAAACCGCCATGGCAATATAGGCCAAAAAACCGAACAAACTCAAGGGCAGCCCGAAAACCGTAGCGTAGGGACTATTAAGCACACCAGTACAACCAGCCCCATCACTAGCCCCGGCGGTACAGGCAGCAGCCCCTCCCGTCAGTTTGGTAATGGTTAAATAGCCGGTCAGAATCGCCCCCACGATCGAAATGCTCCCAATTAGAGGCCGGGAGTAGCGATGAATCCAAGGTACAGAACGACGACGCATAATATTATTTAGATTAAATTACAGCAGAATTCAGGAGTCAGGAGTCAGGAGAGAAATCTAAATGTACTTTGTTGAAAGGAAAAATTCCCTAACCATATTGTGTTAATTAGGACGTTTTCAATTCCTAAAAACTTAGGATAGCTATCCCCTGAAACTATCCGCCATTCTAGCAAGGGGTTATGTGGACAGAGGCAAAGAAGGGAGAGAATTATTAATTTTTGCCTTTTGATCGTTGATCTGCCGGGCCGTTTCCACAAATTGCGACACCCGGATCGGATCCACCGGTTCAGTAATTTTGCCATGACGCTTGAGGGAACTAGCCACGATCACCCCATCGGCAGCCGGCAGTAACCGCCCGATATTGTCCAAATCAGCCCCGCTGCCGATAAAAACCGGTGTTCCCTTGGCCGCCGCCACTGCTAGTTCCAAATCCTCAAAACTAGGGGGGCTACCGGTGGACCAACCGGAGAGGATCACCCCGTCTGCCAGCCCCCGTTCGATCGTATCTTGCACCGCCGTAGTCAGATTAGGGGTTCCCAAGGGGCGGGCGTGTTTAACCAAAACATCCGCTAAAATTTTGACCTCAGACCCCAATTCGCGCCGATAACGCAAGAGTTCGTGGGCTTGACCCTCAATAATGCCCTGATCGGTGGCCATAACCCCCGTTAGCACATTAACCCGAATAAATTGGGCATTGACACAGGTAGCGATCGCTAAGGCACTATGGGCATCATTGAGGAGAACATTAAGACCAATCGGTAGGACCACCAGATTTTTAATGCGATCAACAATTAAAGTCATGGCACTAACCACGGCGGGATCCACCTGTTGCTTAGTAAAGGGGGCATCAAAAAAATTCTCGATAATCAAACCATCAACACCACCGGCAGCCAAAGCCGTCGCCTCCTGTTCAGCCCGCTCGATCACCGTCTTGAGACTGCCACCCCAACGGGGGGAAGTGGGCAGGGGGGCGAGATGAACCACGCCAATAATCGGGTTTTTTGTCTTGAAAGTTGCAATTAAGTTCACAGCGTCTACTACTCTTAGCGTCCCCAACCATGCGCCGCTCACCCATTTTAACAGGGTGAAGGCCTACCCACGGTTCCACGGGGGGGAAATTATTTTAACTTAGTGCCAGCATTCGTCCCGATGCGCTTAGTGCGATGGGACGGGGCTTTTCAAGGGGCGAAGTAATTCGCCCCACAGTTCCCCTCATCAATGCTGACTTTGTATATAGACAATTCCAAAAAACTATGTTATCATAAACGGGTCTTGACCACTATTCCTTAAGCGATAACCAAGCTCAACGGGTCGTGTTGCAAGAAAAAGTGTAGGTCTTAGGAACTAGGACTGCTGCCTGTAGAGGGAAGGTAAGACTTGCTATCTTTCGAGGTAGAAAGCGCATCCCATTGAAGCAGGAAGCTCTCAAATCCGTTGAGAGTAGTTCACAATGTCTTAACATTAAAAGAGAAGTTTAAGATTTGGTTGATACTCGATCGCATGGGCAATAAGCCAACCATCGCTATCTCACACCTAGGCTGTGAGAAAAACCGGATCGACTCCGAGCATATGTTAGGACTGCTGGCCAAGGCCGGCTATCCCGTAGATAATGACGAGGAGTTGGCCGATTACGTTATCGTTAATACCTGTAGTTTCATTCAAGCAGCTAGAGAAGAATCCGTTCGCACCCTCGTGGAACTGGCGGAAGCTAATAAAAAAATTATTATCTCCGGCTGTATGGCCCAACATTTCCAAGATGAACTCCTGACGGAATTGCCGGAAGCCGTGGCCATTGTTGGCACAGGGGATTATCAGAAAATTGTCGAGATCGTCGAACGGGTAGAGACGGGAGAACGAGTCAAAGAAGTCAGCACCGATCCCACTTTTATCGCCGATGAAAATCTGCCCCGTTATCGCACCACTACCGAAGGAGTCGCCTATCTGCGGGTGGCCGAAGGCTGCGATTATCGTTGTGCTTTCTGCATTATTCCCCACCTGCGCGGCGATCAGCGATCGAGATCGATCGAGTCGATTGTGGCCGAAGCGCGACAATTGGCCAGCCAAGGGGTGCAAGAATTAATTCTCATTTCGCAAATAACAACCAATTATGGGTTAGACTTATATGGCGAACCCAAATTAGCGGAACTCTTGCGAGCGCTGGCAGAAGTCGATATACCTTGGATTCGCGTTCACTACGCTTACCCGACCGGGTTAACGCCAAAGGTTATCGAAGCGATCCGAGAGAGCCCGAATGTTTTACCCTATCTAGACTTGCCGCTACAGCATTCCCATCCCGACATCCTGCGGGGGATGAACCGTCCCTGGCAAGGACGAGTCAACGATGGCATTATCGAGCGGATCAAGCAAGCTATCCCGAACGCGGTTTTACGAACGACTTTTATCGTCGGTTTCCCCGGAGAAACCGAGGAACATTTCAGCCATCTGCTGGAATTTGTCAAGCGTCATGAGTTCGATCACGTCGGGGTGTTTACCTTCTCCGCCGAAGAAGGTACAGCCGCTTTTGGCCTGCCCAATCCAGTGCCACAGGCAATTATGGACGAACGCCGCGAAAGGTTGATGTTAACTCAGCAACCAATCTCGGAGCGCAAAAATCAAGCTTATATCGGTCAAACTGTCGATGTTCTCATCGAACAGGAAAACCCAGAAACAGGCGAATTAATCGGGCGTTCCGCTCGTTTTTCCCCAGAAGTAGATGGCTTGGTTTATGTGACAGGGGAGGCGATTCTAGGTGCGATCGTACAGGTCCGAATCACTGCGGCCGATACCTACGATCTCTACGGCGAAATAGTCTAATTTTTCCATTTTTCTTATTTAATTCCCACAAAACAATCCCTATGACCACTGGTTTCAACAATTTAGGTTTATCCGATAGCCGTATTCAACACCTAGAAACGCTTGGATTCACCACCCCCACGGAAATTCAAACCAAAGCCATCCCTCTCCTTCTAGAAGGGCATGACATGGTAGGAATGTCACAAACGGGAACCGGCAAAACCGCCGCCTATTCCCTGCCTTTACTGGAACGCATGGACACCAAAAATCCTAACGTTCAAGCTTTAATCCTCACCCCCACCCGGGAATTAGCCCAACAGGTGGCCAGCGCCATCAAAGATTTCTCTGATGATCGTCGTCTCTTTATCCTGACAGTCTGTGGTGGTCAATCCATGGAACGTCAGATCCGCAGTCTGGAAAAAGGTGTCCAGATTGTGGTCGGGACTCCCGGCCGGGTAATCGATCTGCTCGATCGCAAAAAACTCCATCTAGAATCCCTAAACTGGGTAGTCCTCGATGAAGCGGACGAAATGCTCAGTATGGGTTTTATCGATGATGTGAAGAAAATTCTGCAAGCATCCCCCTCCACCCGTCAAACCGCCTGTTTCTCGGCCACTATGCCCCGGGAAATCCGCGATTTAATCGCTAATTTCTTGAAATCTCCCGTTTCTGTGACGGTTTCTCAACCCCAGGCTGCTCCTGCTAAGATTGAGCAGAAAATTTATCTGATCCCTCGCGGTTGGACGAAATTAAAAGTCCTGCAACCCCTGTTAGAGATCGAACCCCTAGAATCGGCGATTATTTTCGTCCGCACCAAGCAAACCGCGGCCGAATTAACCAGCAAACTGCAAGAAGCGGGGCAAACGGTGGATGAATACCACGGTAACTTAAGCCAAGTGCAACGGGAACGACTGGTGCAACGTTTCCGCGAGGGCAAAATTAAATTAGTGGTAGCCACGGATATCGCGGCCCGCGGTCTAGATGTGGAAAATCTCAGCCACGTTATTAACTATGATCTGCCGGATAATGCCGAAACCTATATTCACCGCATTGGCCGCACGGGCCGCGCTGGTAAAACGGGAACTGCTATATCTTTAGTAGAACCGATCGATCGGCGTTTGTTGCGTCAGATTGAACAGCGTCTGCGTCAACGTCTGGAATCTAGTCCCATTCCTAGTCGCACCGAAGTGGAAGCAAAACGCCTGGCCAAGCTGCAAAATCAGCTAAAAGAGGCTTTATCGGGGGAACGGATGGCTTCTTTCTTGCCTTTAGTGCGGGATTTAAGTGAAGAATACGATCCCCAAGCGATCGCGGCTGCTGCCCTGCAAATGATCTACGATCAAAATTGTCCCCAGTGGATGAAAACCGATTGGGAAGTTCCCGCACCGACGAGCAGTAAACCGGTGATTAATAAAACTCCCCGCAGTGGTGGTAGTAAGTACCCCTCTAAGTCGAATAACCGTCCTTCCCTGGACAAAAAAATCGTCTTTCAAGAACGTTAATTTTTAGTTCTTGAATAGATAACTTTAAGAGTTGATAGACCGTTTTGGTTCTATCAACTTTTTTTTGTCAGGTAATTTCCCAGTACGTCGTCGAAAGCATTCTACATAATTTTATAGCTAAACTTTTGATAATTGATTCTAATCAAGTATTTGGGCTTTGTTTGACATTTTTACTGATAATTACCATATAATTGTCTTAAATGAATAAATTTGAATATTTAATATGTCGAGTTCGTCAGAACCTTATCGTGGGAGGGTACAAGCTCAAGGAGACGATATCCAGCAAGAGGGTGGATACAGTTGTTCTTGGGCAAGAAAAAATCCTGTTACTGCTAAAGAAGGATTATTATTTCTTGCTAACATTAAAGGGCAATGCAATCAATTTCAACGAGAGGAACGGAAACAAGCTTTTAGAAAAGCTGAACGCTTTGTTACAAATGCTAGTGAGCAAGGTGGTGTCACTCCAGAGGCACAACCGCACTCATTTCAGGATTCTAAACGTAAAACTAAAAACGCCCGTGTAGATATTGAAATTCGCAGTGGTCTTACCTTTATCCCTTCGCCCCAAACAGAATGACAACGATGCTTAGAAGAGTACAACAATTTTTAGACTCTGGCGATAGTGATAACGCTAGAGAAGAAATTGATAGAGCTTTCGGCAATCTGAGAAGGGTGGATAGTCATGTTAGAGAGTTTGCAGATCTGTTGGCACTGGGATCGATCAAAGCTTCAGAAATCGGCTTAGGGGTATTGGGACGTAAGCTTCTACAGAATGACAGCGAGATTAACAATGAGGTTGTTTGGTTATTTATTGCGTCAATTTTATCTCGCAATAGTATTCCCCCTGATAGTCCATCTAGAATCAGCCTACTTGTTCTTACCGCTTCTGTCAATAGTTGGGAATTACCAATTTTTGCGCTTCTTGCCCCTGCCCTCGACGCTTTTTTTAAAGTTAGTCTTGCGGACGGAACCCCTTTAATTGCCGAACAAACTTTTGATTTTTTGGCCACTTGGGGAAGAATTTATGCGAAAGCACCTCATGTCAAAACGCAGCTTCAAGAACTTCAATCTCTTAGTAATAATCTATTAGAGCAAGTAGATGACTCAGAGTTAAAAGCTGAATGGTCAGAGGGAATTAATATATTTTTTGAAGAAGCCAGTACAACCAAATATTCAGATAGTAATGTTTTTTCTGCTGGTGAAGAATTAATTAAAAAAATTTATAATACTCAAAGTTTACAGCGCAATACAGAAGATAAGAATTTGGCAGAGACAAAAGACAAGTTACTCCAATTAGTCACTTCGTCTCTTGCCACTATTGGAACAGTTCTTGATAGTGATGGAGTCATACTAAATCCGGTTATTAAAAACTGATTATTTATTTCCCCTTTTGTCTCTTGCATGAGTGCCTGTTCTGATATGTAGCGCATACTCAACGGATTTAGTATTAACCCTATATACTTTTGACTTTTTTATACTGTTCTGTCACGGCGGCATTTAATAGATCATCTTTAAAATTTCTGATTAATTCAATTACTAAATTATAAATACTGATGTATTCTTCATAATCGATAGTTAAATACTTTCCATGAGCAATTTTATTTCTTTGGGTGAGAAGTTGTTCATCAATAGCTTTCTGCTTCAGTTGATAATCACTATCATCAATTCCTAGAATAGTACAGATATCAGTGAAAACTTCAAAATTGAAATTAGATTTGGTGTTAATAATATTTTCGTAGGGTATATAAGCTGTATTTTCTAGGTTATCAAGTAAATTTTTGATCATCTCTTTTTGTAACTTAAATTTATTGGTTTTTATTAACTCATTTATAGATTTTCTAGAACTAAGGGCAACGAAACAGTAATCCAGTTCATGATAATTTAATTTTTTTAAGGAAACAAACTGCAAATAACATTCTGCTGCATATTTAATAAAACCTTCCCAATGGGCATAGAGAGTGGTTATTCCGGCTCTAATTAATACATCTTGCTAAGTTCCTTTTTGTGGAGGAATTTTAGTTTTTAAAATACTAAGTTCTCTGATTCGCCATGCCATATCTTCATCTAAGTTTTTCTGGAGAATTTCGATAGTTCTATTATCTTTACTCATTACTTTTTAAAATATTTTTTGCCAAATTCAATCATTTTGTGCATTCTAGTTCTAGCTCTCGATCCTGTACCGATGTTAGAAATAAAGTCAGATTCTGACCACATTTCCTGAATTTTTGTTTTTAGCAGTTCAATATCTTGAGCAGAGTAATCATCAATATTTTCTCGTAATCCTGTGGTGATCGCTTCATAAGCAGAATCGAGAAATTTACCCTTAAATCTTGTTCCATCATATTTGGTAAAAGTATCTTCATTCGTCGCTTGATCAAGCAATAAAAACATTTTAGCGAATTTTTCTTGTTCTAACACACGATCAAAAGTGGTGGAATTGCATAATTCTATCAGATAGTCAGTCAAATATTCATTAACCTCTTTTTTGTTCAATGATTTTGGATCAAATGTGGGAGAAGACAGGGCAAAATATTTAAGAATTAGTTCCAAGTCGTAGCGTTCTTGTCTTAATCGCTCGGATAGGGAAATACAATTTTTAAAGTTCTCATTTTCTGCCAAGTCTTCTAACCACTTATATAGGCTTTTATCTAGCATAATCAAAAGACAATTACGCACCTCTTGATAAGATAAAAAAGAGCCACCGGTATTTAAACGATCAAAAACTTCAAACTTAGCATTTTTATCCGATTCTTTTTGGATAATCTGAACCTGTATTTTCGCTCTTTTGAAGTCTATTTTTAGAGATGGGGGCAAATTATACTCTCCTTCCTCTGCACCTTCCCACATAACTCCGTTTAAGCTAGGTAATAACTTAGTACCTTGAAGCACCAGTTTCGGTTTTTTCTTAGTTTCATCGTCCTCATCTCTTAAATCGCCAACAAATTCCAAAATTGTTGAAATCCTTTGTAATCCATCCACCAATTCCCAAACACTATCTTCTTCTCTCTGATAGACAAAAATAGAGGGAATAGGAATTCCTAATAGTATCGATTCTATGAATCGGCTTTTTTGGGCTATTGTCCAACGAAAATATCTTTGAAAATCTGGATTAATTGTCATTTCTTTGTTATTATAAAGACTAATAATCTCTCCGATTGACATAGGATAGTTATCGGTACGAAATTCTTTAGTTTTTGCCTTAACTTCTTCTAATAAATTCATCTTATAGCAGTTATCTTAATGGTGAAGTACAAAGTTTTCGTTTTGGGGAGCCGGTCGTCAGGATTCGATACCAAATTAGGTTACACTTCATCTTTAGAAACAAAGCTGTAATTTTTCTATACTTAGTATAATCCCTATATTCTACTTTAATACCATCCGCCAATTCAAAAATGAAACGCGTCAACCTCAAGAGTTGACAGAAAAAGGCTCATCCCCGCAATTGGCACAAACATCAATTTTCAGGTGGCTAATCTGCAAAGACGCGATTTATGTCCCGATATTGCGGTGATGTTAGCTTGGATTGAACAGGCAAAAATCTTAACCAGAGAGTTAAAATAAGCCCTATCTCCGATAATTTTGGCATAAATTAGCCAAAAGTAGTGCCATTCCATCCCCAAAGATCACCTTTCGCCTCGGCAAATTCTAGATAAATGCGATTTTTCGGTATTCCTAAATAAGCCTCAATTTCTTGACAAAAATCACTACTCATGCTTTTAGTTTGAGCGGCGGAAATAGAACCAACACTTTTAATCTCCACATAACACACTGGCTCAAAAGTGCCAGCAAAAGTCATTTTTATCCCCGATTCTAAAGCTGTCATCACATAGGATTCGGGTTTTCCCAGATGTTTAGCTAATTTAGCCGAAAGACTCTGCAAAAGTTGATTAACCGTCTCATCATCGAGGGAGGTGACAGAAGTTTGAATTTTAATTAGAGGCATAGGAAAAATCTCAGCAATATTTTTCTATAATATAGCGTTTCCTGTTCGCAAGAGGTACATTATCGATGTTAAAAAGCTTAATCAGCAAAGGTTTAAGTTTGCCAGACAGGTGTGAGAACCGCTATAAGTACCTTTTTTATCCAGAAAAGCGATCGATGATTGTTTTGATAATTTATCTCAATTAGATGACTGTGATCCCTTCTGTTTTTTAGAAAGGGTTGCCACTTCTGAGCAAGCTTTTCCACAAGCAGAACATATCAACGTTGGCGATGGTTGACGCTGGCTAAAACCGAGGAGAACAACCGATCACTATCTAGTCTCTAAAGACAGTTAAGGAGGTACAATTTGGATAGAATCTCAAGCAGGTGAAGGAGCAACTTTTTATTTTACTTGGCATAAAAATCCTCCTAGTTAAACCCCAACTAAGTTGAGAACCGTGGTTTTTCCTCCTCTGTTTTAAGATCAGTTTTGATCCATAAGCGATCAGCCAAAACCAGAGGAGAAGCAGCAATTCAGACTTTAATTGGCGTATTTTTTAGTCAGAATCAGCACAATTATCGGATAGATGTTTTAATTTCTTCCCAAGTAATTATCTGATCGGGATTTCTTTCGTGATCATCAACCTAAAAAGATTTAATTGTGTTCAAAGATTCGGTAACGTGAGCCTTAAAATCTAACATAGAATCAAAAATATGTCTGACGATTCCCTCTTTATCAATGATATAGGTAACTCGTCCGGGGAGGACAAATAAGGTAGCGGGAACACCGAATAATTTCCGCACTCGGTTATCGCTATCACTTAAAAGGGTGAAGGGAAGATTATATTTTTGGGCAAATTGTTGATGAGATTGGGGACTATCGGCACTAATACCAATAACTTCCGCACCTGCATCGGTAAACACTTCGTAACTATCGCGGAAAGCGCAGGATTCTGCGGTACAACCCGGGGTGTCATCTTTGGGATAGAAATAAATGACCAGGGATTTTTTACCGATTAAATCGCTGATATTAACCGTTGTCCCTGTTTGGGAGGGGAGAGAAAAATTAGGAACTCGATCGCCTACTTTTATAGCTGCCATAAGATTAATTAATTGATAGATAATCGTGGATAGGGTGATACTTTACATTCTAACCTTTTTTGGCCTTTTGTTTAGCGCGTTTAGCGGCAGCTTTGGCCGCTTTTTCCGCTTCAATGCGTTTTTGCTCGGCTTTTTGTTTTTCTTCGTCTAGTTTTTCTAGATAATAGTGATAATCTCCCGCATAGGCAATTAATTCGCCATCCCGAATCTCGACAATTTTGTTAGCTACCTGGGAGATAAAATAACGATCATGGGAAACAATTAAAACCGTGCCTTCATAAACTTTTAAAGCCGATTCTAACATTTCCTTAGCGGGAATATCGAGGTGATTAGTGGGTTCATCGAGAATTAATAAGTTAGCGGGAGCAAGTAACATCTTGGCTAAAGCAAGACGCGCTTTTTCGCCACCACTCAAGGATTCTACTTTTTTTAATACCGTTTCCCCACTGAATAAAAATCGCCCCAAAAGACTGCGAACTTCCACATCTTTCCAATCGGGAACTTCATCATGAATGGTATTTAAAACAGTTTTAGTTAGGTCTAAAGCTTCCGCTTGGTTCTGCTCAAAATAACTAGGAATAACGTTATGTTTACCGATTTCGATCGAGCCTTCTGTGGGAGCTTCTAACCCAACAATTAAGCGTAAAAGCGTCGATTTTCCCGCACCATTGGGGCCTAAAAACGCCACTCGATCGCCTCTTTCTATTTCCAGATTTGCTCCCAAAAAGAGAATTTTATCATCGTAAATGTGAACAAGATTTTTAATAGTTACCACTTCTCGTCCACTACGCACTGCTGGAGTAAACTGGAATTTTAAGGTACGCACATCGGCGATTGGTGCTTCAATTTTTTCCACCTTTTCTAATTGTTTTTCCCGGCTTTTTGCTTGGGTGCTACGGGTGGCACTGGCCCGGAACCGATCAACGAAAACTTGCTGTTTTTCTAGTTCTTTTTGTTGACGTTCGTAGGCACTTAACTGAGCGGATTGTTGTTCGTATTTTTGCTGTAGGTAGGCAGAATAATTACCTAAATAAGTGGTAGAAACTCCCCTTTCAGTTTCGACAATTTTGGTACAGAGGCGATCAAGAAATTCCCGGTCGTGGGACACTATGACCATGGGAGTTGTTAAGTCCTTGAGGAATTTTTCTAACCATTCAATGGTTTCTAAGTCTAAATGGTTAGTCGGTTCATCGAGGAGTAAAATATCGGGAGTTTGCAGGAGAATTTTACCTAAACTCATCCGCATTTGCCAACCACCACTAAAAGAACTTACCAAGCGATCGCCGTCATCAACAGTGAAGCCCATTTCTGGTAAAATTTTCTCGATGCGTGCTTCTAATCCGTAACCATCTAACCCTTCAAATTGTCTTTGTAAGCGATCCAATTGATGAATTAAGCGATCTAATTCTTCAGGATCAGCTTTTTCCATGTGTTGGGGAATTTCTATTAGTTGATGGTGGACTTGATTCGCTTCTTTAAACACCGTCCAAAATTCCTCGCGTACCGTCCGACGGGGATCCACTTCAAATTCCTGGGTAAGATAGCCGATATGGAGACTGGTAGGACGGATGATCTCCCCAGCGGTGGGTTCCACTTCCCCCATAATAATCTTCAGTTGGGTGGATTTTCCGGCCCCATTGACTCCCACCAACCCGATGCGATCGCCAGTTTTTACTTCCCAAGTGACATCTTTTAACACTTCTCCCGTCGGGTAAATCTTACTAATTTTCTCTAGTCGTAGCATCGCTGATTTTTCTCCAGTCCTAGGCAGTTGAGGCAGTCCGTCTTTATTGTAACATTTAGTTAAGCTTTATCTAGTCTTGGTCAAGTTTTCTCGATTGAGCCACCTGACAGTATTTTTTATCTGAAAGAGATAATAATGTTTAATCCCTACCCCATAAAAAAAGAAACAGCTAGTTTCATCACCAAAGATGGAATTAGTTTAGCTGCCGATATTTATCGTCCCGATAGTAGGGAATTTTTTCCCATTTTACTAATGCGACAACCCTACGGAAAAGCGATCGCTTCCACGGTGGTTTATGCCCATCCTAGCTGGTATGCACGTCAGGGTTATATTGTAGTAATTCAGGATGTGCGGGGACGGGGAAACTCGACGGGAAATTTTAATTTATTTGCCCATGAAATTAGCGACGGATTAGAAACTATTGAATGGGTTTTAACTATTCCTAATAATACGGGTGTGGTGGGAATGTATGGTTTTTCCTATCAGGGAATGACCCAATTATATGCGGCTGCTAATGGTCATGGTGCTTTAAAAACTATTTGCCCAGCGATGATTGCTCACGATTTATATCGAGATTGGGGTTATGAAAATGAAGCATTTAATTTACAATATAATCTCGCTTGGTCAATACAATTAGCTGCGGAAACAGCTAGATTAAAAGGGGACGAAACTGCCTATCAAAAACTCTGGGTAGCTTCCCGAAATTTACCCCTTTTTGATCCTATTGCAGCCTCTCCCCAAATTTTACAGGATTTAGCCGCCGATTCTTTTTATCACGATTGGATTACTCGTTATCTTCCCGATGACTATTGGCAAAATTTATCACCGCAAAACCTTTTAAAAAATATCGATTTACCGATGTTACATATCGGGGGTTGGTTCGATCCTCATCTCCGGGGAACTTTGAGTTTATACCAAGAAATGCAAAGTCGTTCTGTCTATCCCCAACGACTAATTATTGGCGCTTGGACTCATCTACCCTGGGGGAGAAAAGTAGGAGAGATAGATTATGGTCAAGAGGCAATTAGTCCTGTGGATAAAATGCAGCTGCAATGGTTTGATTATTTCTTAAAAGGTCAGGAAACGGAGTTATTTAAAAATCCTCCCCTGTATCTATTTCAAATGGGGTCTAATCAATGGCAATATCTGGAAAATTTTTCCACAGAAAATCAGCAAATTTATTATCTTGCTAGTCAGGGTTTAGCCAATCTGCGCGAGGATGAGGGGAAATTAAGCGCGATTTTGTTAGAACCTGCGATCGAGGATACCATCGTTCACGATCCTTGGCGACCGGTGCCATCTTTAGGAGGTCATAGCGCCCTACCGGGGGGAATATTCGACCGCACCATGCTAGACTGTCGCAGTGATGTGATTACCTACACTTCTCCCCCCCTAGAGAAGGATTTAACGATTTTGGGTAGTCCCCGTCTGGATTGTTATTGTCAAGCAGACGCGGTTAGTTTCGATATCTGTGCGGTGGTTTCTCAAGTTACCCCCGATGGTCGAGTTTTTAATATCACTCAGGGTTATAAACGGGTAAATAATCCCGAATCATCCCTAAATATGGCCATGCAGGCTACTTTTATCACTATTCCTCAAGGTCATAGCTTGCGTTTGAGTCTCAGTGCCTCTTGCTTTCCTGCACATCCCGTCAATGCGGGGACCGGCAGCTATCCCCACCAGAGTCGAGCGATCGATTTTTCTATTATCACAATTAAGGTTTTTTGTCAAGGAAATTTTCCTGCAAAATTGCTATTACCTTTAGTCGGGGAAAGCTAAACCGCTGCGGGGATCACGAATGTATAAACCTAACACCAGCGAGGAGATAACCGTATCCCAGACGGGGGTGAATTTGTCCGCATCATCGACCCAATAATCCATAGTAATTAAACATTGAACCCCGGAACCAATACCCACGGCAATGCGCGAATAAGCGGGACGATTTTCTTGGGGGTCGATGAATTGAATTTGCACCCAAACAATGCGGACAGTTTGACGTTTTTCTTGGATAACTTCGCCGATTTCGTGAGGATTGCGGCTATCTTCACGAGCTAACTTTTTGACCATTCCTTTTAGGGGTAATTCTTTCCAATCTCCGGGGGGAAGTAAATTATAGGAAACCTCTAAACGACAATCATCATCGGGGGGTTTTCTATCTAAAAAACGAAAGGAATTATCATCGGGTTCAAAATGCCAATCTTGAGGAACTTCAAAGCGAACTGCACCGCGACCAGCTACAAAAATACTGTTACCCGGACTAGATTTCCAGTTATGATCTGGATTTAAGTCGAGGGTTTCTTTAATCCATTGCAGATTGTGTTTTTTCGATTTAGCCATAGGGATAATCCTGCGGTAAGAATCGGACTATAGCCATCATTATACAGGCTTTTTCCTGAGAATTAACCAAAACTTCTATCCTCACCCTTAGGACAACTGCTGCATAGCATAATTTTTAAAAATCCCACAGCACAGGATTATCATCTAAGAAATCAGTTACCTGTTTACCGATATTATCAATTAATTTTAGGTCTTCTGGGATTAAATTAATTGTCATTGCTTGAGCGTTATTAACTGCTTGAGCGGCATTTCTTACCCCAGCAATTGCATTAGTTTGAGGTTGCTTGATTAACCAAGCCAGAGATAATTGAGCTAGGGAACAATGATAGCGGTTAGCAATCGGTTCTAATTGATTTAAAGCCGCTTGTACCCTCTGAAAGTTTTCGCCATGAAAGAGTTTATTTTTAATTCTATGATCCTCCGCTGCCAACTGATAACCGTTTCTAAATTTTCCTGTTAATAAACCTTGAGCAAGGGGAGAATAGGCCAGAATAGAAATATTATTTTCTATACAATAGGGCATAATTTCCTTTTCTACCGAGCGCCAAAAGAGAGAATAGGGAGGTTGAATACTCTCAATTCTGCCGTATTGACTGGCTTCTTCCAGTTGAGAGCGGGAGAAATTGGAAACCCCTATAGCGCGAATTTTTCCCTGTGCTTTCAGATAATTAAGAGCGGCCATAGTTTCAGAAATAGGCACTATTTCCGTGTTCCATGAGCCACTAGGCCAATGAATTTGGTAAAGATCGATATAATCAGTTTGGAGGTTTTTTAAAGAGCGATCACAAGCGGCGATAACTTCCTCGTATTTGAGGTGATTAGCAAAAACTTTGGTGGCATAAATTACCTGTTCTCGCACATCGGCCAAAGCTTGAGCGACAATCAATTCTGAGTGACCTTCCCCGTAGATTTCGGCTGTATCTATAGTGGTAATTCCTGCCTCAAAAGCGGCACGAATAGCTTTAATACTTTCCTCATCTTCAATACCTGCCCACATCTTTTTTCCTGCTTGCCAAGTACCCACGAGAAGGGGAGTAATTTCTATATTAGTCTGACCGAGATAGCGTTTTTGCATAACAGTTTTTTTGATGGGTTAAGTATGCTTAGGGTTTTAGTCGAGTTTAGGGTTTAAAATCTCAGCTAAAGAGGACTAAAGTGACAAGGATAAAAACTTTTACCAGTAGGGGTGTAAAGAACAAACTTAATAAGCCACAAAAAAGACCTAATAAGCAGGTACTGAGGCTAATTATTTCGCCGTGAACATTGTAGCTAATCGACAGGGAGATTAGGGCTAGAGTAAGGAGAAAAATCATAGTTTTCTTTCCTGAGTCTATTGAGCAGAAAAGCCGTGACCGCTCACGACTTTTCGCCGTTTCTATATCTATTATTAGCTCGATTACTTAGCTAATGACATCCGGGTAAAGTAAACTTTTTTAACGTAAAAGATTTAAAAATCCGTTGAAAAAGCCTGTCAGACCGGTAAAGGGACTTAAAACCGTGCCGAGGGTGTCGGTGGCAGAGGCCAGATTGCTACGATGAACCACCACCACATCATTATTGCGGAGAATCGGGTTAGTTTTCTCGTTGATACCCTGGGAAAAATCGACGTTAATTGAGGTTTTGGTGACGGTTCCGTTAGGATTGAGACGAATTAATTCCACTGTGGACTGATTGGCCCGACGCTTATCAAAGTCTCCTGCGGTTAAAATTGCCTGATTGAGAGGGGTATTGGGGGGAACTTCAATTGTCCCCGGTTTTTTCACCTCCCCGACCACTTTCACGTTAATGGTTTTAGGGGCAAAACTGGCCGATGCAAGGGTTTCCGATTCTTTGGCCGAGATTTCAGTCGCGGTGGGGATAATCACCGTATCCCCTTCTTGAAGAAAGATATCGCCGGTCATATCACCTTTATCGAGCAAACTCCACAGATCTACCGGGATTTTCTGCTGGGAACCGTCACGAGTATAACGCAGCACTTGCACCTGTCGGATATCGGCGAGGGGTTTGATGCCTCCCGCTTGTTCGATAGCTTGGGTTAGTCGGGCCGGTTTCTTGGTGCCGCCGCGATCTAGGTCATTATTATTGTTATTGTTGGCAGTGGGGACAATACGATAGGACCCTGGGCGATAAACTTCTCCCACCACAGTAACATTAATTTCTCGATCGCTATCTAGTCCAAAATTGGCATCGGCTAATTGATTGACTTCCCCGACACTAAGGGTCGTTTTAGTGGGAATAACAATGCTATCACCATCTCTAAGGCTAATATCTTGGGTTGTATCGCCTTTTTGGATTAATTGCCAGAGATTGGCTTGAATCAGCTGTTCTTGTCCCTTGAGGTTGCGTCGGATTTGAACTTGACCAATATCGGCCACCGTAGTCACTCCCCCCGCTTGCCGGATTATTTCGGTCAATAGGGGCGTTTTTTGGCTTTGTTCGGGGTTAATTGTATAAGTACCCGGACGATTGACTTCCCCCGCGATGGCGATTTGCAGAGGCCGGGGGGTGAGAACGCTAACAGTAACCACGGGACGTTTGAGATAGGTGGTGTAACGTTTGGCGAGGGTTTGGCTGGCTTCGGTGACGGTCATTCCTTCCACTTTGACGCTACCAATCAGAGGTAAAGTTAGGGTTCCATCGGCTAAAACAAGGAAATCGCCGCTTAAATCCGCGACTTGGTAGATGGTGACGCGGACTTTATCCCCTTCTCCTAGGGTGTACTCTTTGCTTTCTGCGGGGATAGGGGCAATTGCTTCTTTAGGGGGTGCAGCACTACTAGGAGGAGTAGCTTGGACTGGGCGAGCCTCTAAGGAAGTTAGAGGGGCAATAGTGCCGATAATTAATAGATAACGTAGGGATTTACTGATTAAATCCTGCAATTGGCTGCTATTTAACATGATCAATAGGATTAATTTTATTGCTAACATTGGCGATCAGTGTAGCACAAATAGTCGATCGCCTATGGAAAACCCCTGCAATCTCGCATCTATCGAGAGTTACCGCTAACTGTAAGATAGTTTTAATGATTGCCTGTATGTAAAGGGGTATATTAATTTTATGACAGCTACTAGCACAATTCCCGATTTTTGTCAAGGGATAAAATATTTTGGGACTTCCTTACCCGAATTTGATAAATATGCAGGAAAAGCCGCTATCGCTGAGGGAAAAACTGCTATTATTGCTCCTAATGACCCAAATGCTATCTATCAAACCCTCCTAGCCGCCGATGCTTTGCGTTACCTCACCCTACAAATCACCGCTACCAAAGAATCGGGACACCCCGGCGGTTTTGCCAGCGCTGCCGACGTAATTGCCTCTTTGATGATGTTAGGCCAGAAAAATATTTTCACCGAAGTGGGCCATCATGCCCCCGGTTTTTATAGTAACGTCTTTCTCGATCGCTCTCTGGAAGCCATGGGCATCAGCAACGTCAGGGAATTGGGAGAACGTTTTCGGGAAAAACACGGACTTTTAGGGCATCTTTCTGGACAAATCCCCGGACTGCTCGGGCCGGCCGGTCCTTTGGGCCAAGGCCAACATTTCGCCATGGCGGCGGCCAAATTACACCCTAATACCCTTTTCCCTGTGACTATCGGGGATGGTGGTTTAGGAGAACCCTACATCATGAGTAGTTTTGGTCATTTTCACACTGCTTATCCCGAAATTACTAATTTTTTGCCGATTTTAGTCTGGAATGGCTATTCCCAAGAACACCATAGCATGGTGTCCCTGAAAACTAACGCCGAAATGGAAGCCTATTGGCGCGGTAATGGTTTCGAGGAAGTGATTCTTATTAATGCTAAAGACTTCGATGATGCTAATCAAAATGGGGAATATGTAGATAGCACCAAATTCTCTTTTAACCAGCGTCTGGAGTTCATGAAAGCGGTGTTAATGGCCACGGATAAAGCCGCCCAATTAGCTCTAGGTGGTAAACTAACGGTGATCATTATTAAACAACTGAAAGGGGCGGGAGTTCACAAACGGGGAGCGGCTTCCCATAATCTTTATCCGGGAGATTCTCTAGAAAAAGATTATATCGTTGCTGCCTTACAAGAACGCGCTTTACCCCCTGAAGCTTGGGCAATTGTTCGTACTAATTTCGAGCGCTCTGGAGGGGGTCCGGCAGCGGAAACAGTGGTAACGGAAAAAGTCTTCCCGCTGCCGGATTTAGGAACCTTACCGATGACGGAATATACTGTGGGTGGCGATAAAAAAGTGGCCACCACTGCTATGGGGGAATTAGTGGTAGCTGTGGGTAAAGCTGACCCCAATTTTGTTGTCACTAATGCTGATGGTAATGCCGCTTCGGGAATTAATAATATTAACGTCGGTTTAAAGATTATTCACCCCACCAGCGATGATACCTATTTCCAGAGTCCGAAAGGTCAAGTTTATGAGCCTTTAAGCGAGGATGCCTGTGCTGGTTTAGCCGTCGGTTTATCTCTCTTGGGAGCGCGGACTTTATGGTGTTCCTACGAGTCTTTTGCTATCAATGGTTTACCGATTTGGCAGACTGTAACCCAAGCGATGGCCGAGTTACGTCGTCCCACCCCTTCTACTATTACTTTATTCACCGCCGGAGCCTTGGAGCAAGGACGTAATGGTTGGACACACCAACGCCCAGAGATTGAAAATTATTTCGCCGCTATGATGCGAAATGGTAATATTTTCCCTCTCTTTCCCTGCGATGCTAACAGTATTCAAGTCTGCTATGAATGGGCGTTAGGAACTAGCAATAAAGGCATTACAATCACCGCTAGTAAATCGCCTTTACCAGTGCGAACCACCTTTGAGCAAACCCGTCAAGCTTTAGAAAAAGGCGGCGTAATTCTCCACGAATCGGAAGGCAGTAAAAAAGTCGTTTTTGCCGTCATTGGCGATATGACTTTATTACCCGTCTTTGAGTCTGCACAACAGTTAGAAGCAGCAGGAATCGGCGTAAAAATCGTCTCGGTAATTAATCCCCGTCGTCTCTACCGTCCTAGCGATGTGATGAGTGAAACTAGCTCGGAAGCTGATAATAATTTCCTCGATGATGCTGGTTTTGACAGTCTCTTTGCTGGTGATGCTTTAATCGGAGTAACCGGTGGTACAAGCGCCATGTTAGAACCGATTATGTTACGCAGTAATGCGCGTCGGGATGTCTTCGCTTGGAAACGGGGAGAAACCACCGCCAGCGCCGGGGAAATTATGGCCTATAATGGTTTAACTGCCAATGCTTTAACTACCCGTGCTACCCAGTTATTAGGCTAAGTTCCCAGTCAGTTTTTTTGATTATTCCCTACTTTCTTTGATTGGAAAGTAGGGATTTTTTTCTGGTCACTTTTGCCAACGGGGTAAACTTTTAATAATTTTCCATAGGCGAGGATATTGGAGGGATAGATAGCGCTTAATATGGGATTTTAAACTAACTAAATCCTGAGATTCTTTCAGTTCTCTATCTTGATAAAAACGAATTAAATCATCCCGTCTTTTCAGTAAAATTTTAATTTGTTGGTAATCTTCCGAGCTTAAAACTTGATGGGGTTGAATATTTTCTGGCAGCGGGCGCGGGATGTAAAAAGTTGTATGAGATGGTGATAATTCCTCGGCTGGACGTTCTTTAGTATAGAGATAGATAGAAAGAGATTTACGCGATAAATGCCGTTGATTTTCTGGTAAATTAATCTGAGAAAATCCATGCCATGAATGTTCATTAGTTTCAAAAATAAGACAACGATTAAAGATAGGTACAAAAGATTTAATCTTATTTTCTTCTGGTTGACGAGGATTGGAATGTAACTCTAGATTTCCTCCCCAATCTGCTTGCCATTGGGGATTTAAATAGATTAATAAATTCAAGCGGCGATGATACCAGTGACGCTCATCGAGGTTAAAATCAATGTGAGGGTCTAATTCTTGACCGTGTAAATTTTCATGGGTTCCACCCCCATAAAAACTAGGGTCTGGAATTAAATTATCAATACCGGTTAATTGGGAAATTAACTCTAAAAACTCTTGAGCTTGAACGTAGCAGCCAAACTGTTGATAAACACCCCCTAAACCGATTAAATCCTCATTAACCGCCTTGCCGCCAACTTTTCCTAACTCACTAATGGCTTTTTGCGGATTAAAACTGGGAAAATTTTCCAGCAAAATTTGCGCTTGCTCCCTAACTAAAAAATTATCGATGACCAAATGCTTAAACGGTTGCGCTGTCTCAAAATCTTGACGATAGACAGAAGATTTCTCATAAACAAGGGGATTAATAAACATTAGACAGCTTTTTTGTTGGTATGATAAATTGTAGCAATCAGACTAGCAAAATAAAGATTAACTCTCCTATTGACCTCATCGCCTATGGACTGGTGGCACAAACTCAAAGATAATCCTCTCGCTCGTTGGGGAGCAGTTTTACTGTTAATCTTCTATTTAAGCGTAATGGCGGCGGATTTTGTCGCTCCCTACTCTCCCTACTCCTCCCAACCCGGTCAGTCTCTCCTACCCCCCACCGAAATCTTTTGGCGCTCGCAGTCGGGAAGTAACAAGGGTGAGTGGATTGGCCCCCACGTCTATCCCACCACTCAAAGTGCTATTAATATAGAAACTGGTGAGCGGAAGCTAATGAGAGATTTTAACAACCCCTTGCCGCTGCGTCTCTTGGTTAAGGGTGAAACCTATAATTTCGGTCAAATTCGCCTACCTTTGCCGCCAAAATGGCAGGAAGTAACTTTATTCCCCGGTATCCCTTTTGATCTCCATCTGTTCGGAGTCATCGGCGATGGTAGAATCAATATATTGGGAACCGACGAATCGGGACGCGATAGTTTTAGTCGCCTGATTTTCGGGGGCAGAATTAGTTTATTTATCGGTTTGGTCGGGATTTTAATTTCTTTCCCTATCGGTTTATTTGTCGGTGGCGTTTCTGGCTATTTTGGCGGTTGGTTAGATGCGATTTTAATGCGTTTTGTGGAAGTTTTAATGACTATCCCCGGCATATATTTACTCGTGGCCCTAGCGGCCGTTTTACCCGCAGGATTAACCAGCACCCAGCGCTTTTTATTAATCGTCCTGATTACTTCTTTTATCAGTTGGTCGGGATTAGCGCGGGTAATTCGCGGTCAAGTTTTATCCCTGAAAGAACAGGAATTTATTCAGGCTGCTAAAGCTATGGGAGCAAAACCTCTTTATATTATTCTGCGTCATGTGCTGCCCCAAACTGCTAGTTATATCATTATTTCCGCTACGTTAGCCGTGCCGGGATTTATCGTGGCCGAATCGGTTTTAAGTTTAATTGGTTTGGGAATTCAACAACCGGATCCTAGTTGGGGAAATATGCTTTCTTTGGCTACCAATGCCTCAATTATTGTTCTACAACCCTGGTTAATTTGGCCACCTGCTTTGTTAATTATTCTCACCGTTTTAGCTTTTAATTTACTCGGTGATGGTTTACGCGATTCTCTAGATCCTCGCAATTTAGAGAGATAATTTAGCCATTATCAGTTATCAGTTATCAGTTATCAGTTCACTGATAACTGATAAGTCTCCCCACTCCCCCACTTCCCATTATGAATAAAATCAGTAAAACCTTTAATAATTTCGCCGATGGTTTAGTGATTTATAGTCAAAGATACGGGAAAATAAGCTGGTTAATATTTTTAATTATCTTTGCTTGTATCATGACGATAACCTTTAATTATCCGGCACAATCCAGCAATCAAACCCAAGAAAAACCCGAAATTCGTGGAGTTTGGTTAACTAATATCGATAGTGAAGTATTATTTAAACCGGAAATCCTAAAAGATGCCCTTGATAGGTTGGCCGATTTAAACTTTAACACTATTTATCCCACGGTCTGGAATTGGGGTTATACACTCTATCCTTCTAGGGTAGCAGAAAAAGTGACAGGACGAGCGATCGATCCCCATGAATCCTTAAAAAATCGTGACTTTTTAAAGGAAATAATTAGCCAAGGTCATCGGAAAAAATTAAGAATTATTCCCTGGTTTGAATTTGGTTTTATGGCTCCTGCGGATTCAGAATTAGCCAAACGACATCCCGATTGGTTAACCCAAAGACAGGATAAAAGTGTGATTTGGTGGGAAGGAAAAGTGCATCAACGGGTGTGGTTAAATCCCTTAAATCCGCAAGTACAAAACTTTATTACCGATTTAGTCAGTGAGATTATTACTAACTACGATATAGAAGGAATTCAGTTTGATGACCATTTTGGTTATCCCGCCGATTTTGGCTATGATGAAACCACAATTAAACTCTATCAAAGGGAACATTCGGGAGAATTACCACCGCAAGATTACCAAGATAAAGCATGGATTCAATGGCGGGCCGATAAAATTACTGACTACATGAATAGTTTAGCCCAGACGATTAAAAAGCACCAACCTAGAGCGATTATTTCCCTATCTCCTAATCCCTACACTTTCTCCCTAGAATTTTATCTTTTAGATTGGCAAAAATGGCAACAAAAAAACTTGATTGATGAATTAATAATACAAGTGTATCGAACTAATATGAACGCCTTTGACCTGGAATTATCCCAACCAGAATTACAACAAGCTAGAGAATCTATCCCCGTAGCTATTGGGATTTTATCTGGTTTAAAAGGTCGTCCGATTCCGATGGTTAATATTACTCAACAAGTGGAAAAATCGAGACAAAAAAATTTTGGTGTTTCTTTCTTTTTCTACGAAACTTTATGGAATATGAGCAATGAATCTCCTTCCTATCGACGCAGGATTTTTCGGGAAATACTCCAGTCTGCTAATCCTCGCTAAAATTAGGGAAAATTGCTGACTTTCAGCTAAATTATTGCCCTAACCCGGCTACAGTTTCTTAAGTTTATCTTTAAATTAAGAAAAAGCAGCAGGGAGAAACTAAAATCGCTAGAATGAAAGAAGACTCTCTTTTATCACTTTATCCATGCTGATCAGACATAACCGAAGCTCGATTGCTAAACCTATTTTACTGTTTCTCGGCTGCCTTGTGATCGGGGAGTTGGGGGTGTTAGTGGTGGCCAATAGCCTCTGGTTTACCGAGATGGGTTATTTAAACACTTTCCTGAAGCAATTATCTTGGCAACTGGGATTAGGTTGGGGAAGTGCTATTCTTTCTCTACTTTTTATCTTTACTAATTTACGTTTAGCCCAGCGTTTTCGTTGGCAAAAACCCAAAGAAGATAGTTATCCTCTTAGTCCTCAATCTCCTAGTATTAATTTACTCGGCCTTTTGATTATCACAACGGGAATTGGAGCTTGGATTGGGTCAATGTTATTGTATTACAGTAAACTAGCCCTCAGTCTCTGGACACCAGATTTTAATCTCCCTAACCTTAGTTCTTCCCTAAGCTCTCCTCTGGAAATAGTTTGGATTAGGCAAGTATTAACCGATATTTCTAGTAATCTTTGGCAAGGGGTAATTATCGCTCTTTTAGTCTTGGGATTATTAATTAAAACCGAGTATTTTTTGAGAATAATATCTATAGTATTTACTGTAATGCTATCTTTTATTATTGCTGGGCAGTGGGCGAATTTTTTAAAATATTTTTATGGTGTTCCTTTCAATATTAACGATCCTCAATACGGGAATGATTTAGGTTTTTATATCTTTCAATTACCCCTGTGGCAGTTACTAGAATTATGGCTCGGTGGTGTGGGAATATATACTCTTTTTGCTGTTAGTTTAACCTATCTTTTTTCGGCCGATAGTCTTTCTCTGGGAACCTTTCCGGGGTTTTCTCGTCCGCAACTGCGTCATTTATACGCCCTGTGGAGTGGGTTAATGGGGCTGCTAGTATTACACCATATTATTCAGCGTTACCTGCTACTTTATTCTCCGGAAGGGGTAGTTTATGGTGCGGGTTATATCGATGTTCATGTTGGTCAATTTATTGAAATTATTCTGGGAATTATTGCAGGAATAACCTCTATATGGTTAGGAGAAAAAGCATTATTTGCTAAAATAAACCGTCGCAAATTATACAAAACTGCCAAGAAAAAGTTGGTATTTTCCCCCTACTTAGTTCCTGTATTTCTCTATTTAATTGTTTGGATAAGTGGCACAATTATCAGTGGACTATTGCAAAGGACTGTCGTACAACCGAATGAGTTGGTGAGAGAAAGACCCTATATCGAAAGAAGTATTCAATCCACAAGAGCGGCTTTTTACTTAGATAGAATTGATGCCCAAGTTTTCGATCCACAGGCCGAATTAAATGCCGAAGTTTTAGAGAGAAACCATCTAACTATCGATAATATTCGTCTTTGGGACACCAAACCACTGCTAGAAACTAACCGACAATTACAGCAAATTCGATTATATTATAAATTCCCCGATGCTGATATTGATCGCTATCAAGTGCGAGTAGGATCGCATCAAAACATCGAGGAACGTCAAATATCTGAAAAACAACAGACAATTATTGCCGCTAGAGAATTAGATTATAGTGCGGTTCCCACTTCTGCTAACACTTGGGTGAATAAACATCTCGTTTATACCCACGGTTATGGGTTCACTCTTTCCCCAGTTAATTTAGTGGCTGCCGGGGGTTTACCCTACTATTTTGTCAAAGATATCGGCACAAATAAAGACGAAGGGGCCCTACAAACCTCTAGCGAATTAATTGATTATAGTATTCCCATTGGTAAACCCCGCATTTACTACGGGGAATTAACTAATAATTATGTGATGACTCCCACCACCGCAGAAGAATTGGATTTTCCTAGCGGGGATGGAAATGTCTATAATACCTACGATGGAAAGGGAGGAATCTTAGTGGGGAAGGGGTGGAGACGTTGGCTATTTGCCCTTTATCTGCGGGATTGGCAAATGTTATTTAGCCAAGATTTTACTCCCGAAACTCGCTTATTAATGCGTCGTGATATCCAAAATCGTGTGCAAACTATCGCACCTTTTTTAAATTATGATCGCAACCCCTATTTAGTAGCGGCAGATGTGGGCGATAGTAGTAGTAAATTACATTGGATTATTGATGCTTATACTATCAGCGATCGCTATCCCTATTCTGACCCGGGGAAAGATAAATTTAACTATATTCGCAATTCGGTCAAAGTGGTAGTGGATGCCTATCATGGAACAGTGAATTTCTATGTTGCCGATGAAAATGATCCAATTATTCAGACGTGGAGTAAAATCTTTCCTCATCTCTTTAAATCTTTAGCAGAAATGCCGAAAACTCTCCGCAGTCATATCCGTTATCCTGAAGATTTATTTAGTACCCAAGCGGAAAGATTATTAACCTATCACATGACCGATCCACAGGTATTTTATAATCGGGAGGATCAATGGGAAATTCCCCTAGAAATTTACGGCACGGAACCCCAGGCTGTATCACCCTATTATTTAATCATGAAACTGCCCGATTCCGACAAAGAAGAATTTATTCTCCTCCATCCCTATACTCCCTCTAGTCGGCAAAATTTAATCGCTTGGTTGGCAGCTCGTTCAGATGATAGAGAGTATGGTAAGTTATTGCTCTATCAATTTCCTAAACAAAGGTTAGTGTACGGACCGAATCAAATTGAGGCTTTAATTAACCAAGATCCAGATATTTCTCAACAGATTTCCCTTTGGAATCGGGACGGTTCTAAAGTTTTGCAAGGACACCTATTAATTATTCCCATTGAACAATCGCTGCTTTATGTAGAACCTTTGTATCTAGTGGCAGACCAAAATAGTGTCCCGACAATCGCTAGAGTAACAGTTGCTTATCAAAATAAAATTGTCATGGAACCAACCTTGAAGGAAGCTTTAGAAAAGTTATTCTCAGGCCATCAGAGTTAAATTGCCGCTAATTGCCCACAAATTAGCAAGAAAGCTGAAATATCCCCGAATTTGCCCAGAAAATTGCCTGCTCTGGTTAATCAGCCAATTTTCAAATCCACTATCATCAAAAGATTGAGTTATGCTTTCAATTAGAAAAGTGGGCAATTAATTCTGTGCGAGATGAATTGAGTATTAAAGGGGTAAACTCCTCCACTGGTAATAATAAAATGCGATCGATGATTACGGACAAATCTGGGTCTAAATTACCAAAACGAGCTTTCAATAAATTTTCTATCACCAGACGTTCTCCCTGTTGAAGACCCTGTTGAAGACCCTGTTGAAGACCCTGTTGAAGACCCTGTTGAAGACCCTGTTGAAGACCCTGTTGAAGACCCTGTTGAAGACCCTGTTGACGGCCAGCATCCAGTTCTTCCTGAAGACGGGAAGTGTATAAAGGTGATAATCTCATAATTAACTCTCTGTCCTCCTGTTCAAGCTCTTGATCGTTAGTTAAAGAGGTTCTCAAGTTTAATAATAATTCTAGAGCATTTACCCGAAAAGGATGATCCTCTGGTAACGATTCTAGCTCATCGATCGCCCTTGCTTGTACTTTTCCCCGGCCTAAAATTCTTAACCAGAGAGTTGCTTCTGTTGGGGGTAATTGATGGATAACGGTGATTGCCGTGCGTAAAGAGGGAGCCAAAAAATAGATACCTTCCCCCCAATTCTCCTCATCTAATTTAGCTCCGAATCCTTCTAACAGTTGCGAGGAAGCGGTGGGAGTCAAAATCCAGAGACGGGGGATTTCTCCATCGTTAACATTCGTTTTCTGACGATTTGCTCGACGATTAATTTCTCCTTCCACTTCCAACAGTTTTAACAGACAAGTCCTAATTTCTGTAGCAGTGACAGGATTGCGAAAGGGTTCAAATAAACAGGGATTAATCGCCATTTTTCCCAGTAATCCTAGCAGTTCTCTCGGATTATTATCGAGCATCTGGGGTGAAAACCAGACATCGATTTCTCGTGCTTCTCCTCGTACAACCCGTGCCGATTTTACTTCTCCCAGAGAAGATAATAATTCTTCGAGATAATCTTTAGCAAACTGGTCATGAATAAATCTAGTCATAGGTTTATCTAACGTGATTTAATAATTTATCTCGCAATTGCTTAATCCGATCACGATATTTAGCCGCTGCCTCGAATTCTAGATTTTTCGCCGCTTCTTTCATTTGCGCTTCTAGTTGTTGAATTAATTCGGGAATTTGTTCTAAAGAAAGTTCTTCTATATTCTCATAAACCTGCTCTAATTGTTGGGAATTGAGACGACGGGAAATATCCAGAAAAGCCAAAATTGAATTACTCGACCTTTTAACAATCGGTTGCGGAATAATCCCATGTTTTTGGTTATATTCCTCTTGAATAGCTCGCCGTCTCTTAGTTTCTTCGATCGCATTAATCATACTATCAGTGAGATTATCTCCGTAAAGAATTGCCTGACCGCGAATATGACGAGCAGCCCGGCCAATAGTTTGAATTAAAGAGCGGGTAGCCCTTAAAAATCCTTCCTTATCTGCGTCTAAAATCGCTACTAGAGACACTTCCGGCAGGTCTAACCCCTCGCGAAGCAAATTCACCCCGATCAGCACGTCAAAGACCCCTTCTCGAAGGTCTTGGATAATTTCAATCCGTTGAATTGATTGAATTTCTGAATGTAGATATCTAACTTTAATTCCCCTTTCTTGCAAGTATTCGGTTAAATCTTCGGCCATGCGTTTGGTTAAAGTGGTAATCAAAACCCGTTCATTTAACCGCACTCGCTCCTTAATTTCCCCTAATAAATCATCCACTTGTCCCTCGGTTGGTCGCACAAAAATCTCTGGGTCTAAAACTCCCGTCGGTCGGATAATTTGTTCAACAATGTGATTTTCTGACTGTTCTAATTCCCAATCTCCTGGAGTGGCCGAAACAAAAATACATTGATTAACTTTCTGCCAAAATTCTTCCGACTTCAAAGGACGATTATCCGCAGCACTGGGTAAACGAAACCCGTGATCGATCAAAACTTTTTTTCGTGATTGATCGCCATTATACATTCCGCGAATCTGCGGCACACTGACATGAGATTCATCCACAACTAATAACCAATTTTGAGGAAAATAATCCACCAAACATTCCGGCGGTTCCCCCGCTAACCTACCCGCTAAATGCCGCGAATAATTTTCTACTCCGTTACAATAACCCACTTCCTGCAACATTTCTAAATCATAACGAGTCCGTTGATCCAAACGTTGCGCTTCCAGTAATTTGCCCGCTTTTTCTAACTCCAATAAACGGTTATCTAACTCGGTTTTAATATCCCGACAGGCCACCTCTAAACGTTCCTCCGGGGTAACAAAGTGACGGGCCGGATAAATACTAACTCGCTCTAATTTTTGCAAAACTTCCCCCGTCAGGGGATCGAGATAACGAATACTTTCAATCTCATCGCCAAAAAAATCAATTTTAATAACCCGATCCTCGTAAGCGGGAACAATTTCCAAAATATCGCCCTTGAGACGAAAACGGCCGCGAGTTAACTCCAAATCATTGCGATTGTACTGCACTGACACCAAGGCCCGTAATAATTGCCTTTGGTCGAACTCTTGACCAACTGTTAAGGAAATCGCCGCTTTCAGGTATTCCGCCGGCATTCCCAAACCATAAATACAACTAATGGAAGCGACGACGATCACATCCCTGCGTTCAAACAGCGAGCGCGTGGCTGAATGGCGCAGCATATCGATCTCATCATTAATTGAAGAACTCTTTTCGATGTAGGTATCGCTGACAGGAATATAAGCCTCCGGTTGATAGTAGTCGTAATAGCTGATAAAGTATTCCACGGCGTTATTGGGGAAAAATTGCCGCAATTCGTTACATAATTGGGCAGCCAAGGTCTTATTATGGGCTAGGACAAGGGTAGGCCTGCCGATTTTCTCGATCACAGCGGCAATGGTGAAGGTTTTGCCGGTGCCAGTTGCCCCCAAGAGGGTTTGGAAACGATGCTGGTTTTGCAGGGAATCTACTAATTTATCGATCGCTGCCGGTTGATCCCCGGTGGGTTGAAAGGGTGCTTGTAGTTGAAAAGCGGTCATTAGCGGCTAGGTGTAGAGAACAGGCAAAATAAATTATCAATCAAATTACCAACACTGATAGGGTTTTGGGGAAAGAAAGATGTATCTTAATATTAGAGAGGATTTTAAAAAAAGATTAAAAGTCTTCGAGAATACCCTAAACTTAAATCTTATCGTTTCTCCGAAGCTATTAACGGAAAGGAGTATCAGGTTATGACGGTGGAAAATCTAGAAACGAACGGGACTCAAACCCCAGCAACTACAGAAGAAAAGACCAGCACACGCGGTAAAGCTACTACGGCTAAAACCGCCAAAGATAAAGAAGTGGTCGCCCTTTCGGTGAAAAACAACGCTGAATCGGCTTCCAAAGCCTTAAAATTCTATCAACCCGAACATCGCTTACCCGAAAATCGTCCTGTTGGTACTAGCCATCTTCACTTCACGGAAGATGAAATGTTACCCGGGGGCCGTCCCGTAGAAGTTAGCCATCTGAAAGTGGTTAGTACCTATTCTTCCGTCGGTGGATTGCGTCCTGTCGGCTCTAGTGGTATGGAAGTTAGCAGCACTCTAGCGATTTCTGGCAATCGTCCGATTGCTCTCAGTCATCTGCACATTAGCGAAACTTATACAGTCATGGGTAATCGTCCCGTTGCTTCCAATGAAATCGATGATCCCGAAACTTTAATGGGATTTTTGGATTAATTGTTTTGTTGATCAAGATAGATTTTTTCCCTGTCCCGGACGGGGAATTTATTTTTTTTAGCTCACCGTTTTTAATCCCGATGCTGTTTAAGCAAAAATTGTTCTTAATTGTCTCGTTTCTAATAGTGGTTTTTTGTGGTTTCGGATTATTAAATCTTACCTACGATGCTTCAGTTTTAGCACCGCAGCAATATTACCAGATTCGATCGCTTCATACTTTACAATACCAGAAAGTCTTAGAGAATGAACTGGGGCGAGCCGGATATCTACTGTTGTTAATGATAGTTGTAACCTTGCAAATACTAAAGCAAGCTAAGTTAGAGATATTAGCAGAAGCACTACCAATACCAATCCTGTTTGAGAGTCGGAGAAAAAAACTAAAAAGATTTTTAAAGCTGGAAATTCTGAATATTGAAAAAATCTGGTTTCCCTGCCTAAAAGAGATATTAAAACAGCAGTAGAGATTCACAATAAAAGGATTAGTATATATTGCCATAGCCATAGACTGGACGAGTTGGGGAGCAATAAATATCTTGATGGTGAGTTTGATTTATAACAAAAAAGCCATGCCAATATATTGGTAGATATTAGATAAAAAAGGAAGTAGTAATCTCGAAGAACAGCAGCGAGTATTGGCGAAAATATTGACCGTGCTATCAGGTCATAAAATAGTGGTGTTAGGAGATAGAGAATTTTGCTCGGTCAGTCTTGGAAAGTGGCTTCAGAAGCAGAGTTTATACTTTTGTTTAAGACAAAAAAAAAGTACAAATGTCAAGACAAAAGAA
>VYLM01000070.1_pt1 | contig 41289 bp, 8 predicted proteins | sample 5109491 | NCBI WGS metagenome assembly VYLM01 (sample SAMN12291813, study PRJNA351875) | freshwater metagenome | isolation source: freshwater lake | place: USA: Michigan, MSU3 lake | collected 2011-08-06 | reverse complement strand
TGTGCCGTAAGTGTCTCCCTGTATAGATTTCAGCTACTTTTAGGCGTAGGTACTCTCATCGAATTTTATTTTAAGTTAATTATTTGCATAACAATTCCCGAAGAGCCTTTTTTCAGGTAACTTAGAGATAAAATTACTCTCCGTTAGGCAAACATGACAGCCACTATCTTTTAAAATAAACTCAATGCGACTGTGAGGATATTGAGAGTCTATAGGAACGTAAGTCGCTCCAGTTTTAAAGGTAGCCAGAATCCCGATGATTAAGTTGTGATCACGCTGGAGCATGACCCCAATCACTTTTCCTACACCTAGCTGATATTCCTGCTGTAAATAATGGGTAAGACGATTGACTTTTTCATTTAATTCTTGATAGCTAAGGTTAATTTTTCCTGCAATTAAGGCGGGAGCATTAGGGGTTAATTTAACTTGAGCTACAAAGTCATCAATGATGGTGGCTTTCTCAGGGAGTTTGCGAGTTTTTCCGGTTAATTGTCTGAGTAACTTCTCTTGTTGGACTGGGGTTAATAAAGGTAACTGATAAAGAAGATGATTAGCATCGTCAATGATTCCCCTCAGCAAAATTTCAAAGCTTTCAATAAATTGTTTAATTGTCTCTTTTTTAAAGAGTTCTGTATTGTAATTGCAGTAAATAATGAGGTTATCATTAAGTTCAATTAAGTTAAATCCTAGATCAAAAGGTGTATAACCAATCGGTGACGGTGGCAAGGATACTTTTAAGTCTTTAAATTCAGGCAGAGTTAAACTAGGATCCATGTTAAAAGATACCGAAATGAGAGGAGAACGAGAAAAATCTCTAGGTAATTGTAAAGCTGCTAATAAATCCTCTAAAGTATAACTCTGATGGCGAAAAGCGTCGATCAGGGTTTGTTTAGTGTGTTGTAAATGTTCAATAAAAGAGGTGGTAGCATCGACTTGTATCCGCAGGGGTAAAAATTGAGAACAAAAGCCTACTAAGTTGTCACTACCTTCTATTTGTCGCCCAGAAATAGGAATACCAATGACTAAATCCTTATGACCAGAAATTCGACGCAAAAAAGCAGTATAAGCGGCGAACATCGTCATAAATAATGTAGCTTTATTTTTGCGTCCTACTTTCTGCAAATTTTGCCCAACTTCAGAGGGAATGACTTGACTTTCTTGTCCGCCAGTGTAGGTTTTAACGGCGGGACGGGGAAAGTCGGTGGGAAGCTCAAAGGTTGGGATATCTTCCTGATAGGTTTTCAACCAAAAATCCCGATGCTCTAACATTTGTGGACTTTGCGTCTCTTGCGCTCGCAAAGTTAAATATTGCCGAAACTGCATCGGTGGTGTGAGAACCTCTTTAGTTGTGTTATTTTGGGATGAATAAAGTTGACCAATTTCCTGCAAAATTAATCCTAGTGACCAACCATCTGCCACAATATGATGAGTTTTTAAAGAGAGCAGATAATGGTCAGATTTTAAGCGCATTAAAATCACAGCAAATAAAGGAGCAATCGACAGGTCAAAGGGTTTTTGGGAAAACTGAGATCGTAACGATAAGGCCGTCGCTTCGGGATTATCTTCATCCTTAAAATCAATGAGGTTTAATTTAATGTTAACTTCATTGACAACTTCCTGTAATTCTCCTTGTTCTATAATTTTGGTTCGCAAAGCTTCATGGCGATTAATAACTTGATTAATCGTTTTTTCTAAAATGTAAACATCTAAAGAACCTAGTAATTCTAGAGATGTTGTGACGTTATAGGATGCTGAGGCATTACGGTCTAATTCAGCTAATAACCAAAGTTGACGTTGAGCTTCACTGGTGGGAAAGGACTGATTTAAAGATGGTAGATGTCCCCTACCATCTTCATCTTCAGAGAGGGGCTTTTTTTCTTCTTTCTTGACTTGAGGGCGTTTAGTATTAGCAAAAAAACCAGCTTGCTGTAATTCCGTAATCGCTTCTTTGACGGCTACTATAACTTTGTCTATATCTTCATTAGTATGGCAGGTGGAGAGAAAACAAACTCGTTTTTCCCATGTGTAGATTCCTTTAAGATTTAATAGGTAATAAAAGAGGGGTAATTCGATGGGTTGTAAGAAGATACTATAAGCTCCAAAAGGTTCAAAGCGGAATAAAGAGCCAAAATTAACAACCCGAATCGGAATGCCTATTTCTTGAAAAAACTGATTAACTTCGGTGGCTAATCGATGAGTTAATTGATTCACTTTTTCTTGAATCGTTGGACTGTTTTCCCGAAGATGTAAAAGCACAGCACGACAAGCAGCAAGGGCTAAAGGATGACGACAAAAAGTTCCCCCAAAAGCGGTTAACTCGGTTTGGGGATGAGAGTCATCTCCGTATTGCCAGAAACCGCCGTCAACGGTATCTAAGAAATCTGCTTTACCGCAGATCATACTAATTGGTAAACCTCCTCCAATGGCCTTACCATAAATGACTATATCAGCTTCAACATTGAACCATTCTTGCGCTCCTCCCGGAGCAATCCGAAAGCCGGTAATAATTTCATCAAAAATGAGTGTGATCCCTTTTTTATGGGTTATTTGTCGTAGTTTTTGCAGAAATTCTTGAGGCTGTAAATCGGGTTTGCGACTTTGAACTGGTTCGACTAATACGGCAGCTAAATCATCAGCATGAGTAGCAATAATATCGAGGCTTTCTTCAACTCCATAACTCAAGACTATTATGTCTTCAACCATTCCTAAAGGAGTGCCTAAACTTAAGGGTTGAGTCGTGGTTTTATCTTCTCCTACTCGTGCTAAGATGCCGTCAAAAGTTCCATGGTAGGAGCCGGCAAACATAACGATTTTTTGACGTTTTGTCCGGGAGCGAGCAATGCGAACAGCCGCCATAATCGCCTCGGTTCCCGTATTACTAAAAGCGACTCTTTCGACTCGGCCCATTTCACTAATTAAAGCGGCGGTTTCGGCGGCCAGATTTGACTGCATTCCTAAGCCTATTCCTCGATTCATTTGTTCTTGAACTGCTTCAATGACAAAATCAGGACTATGCCCAAAAAAGTTAACCCCAAACCCCATAGCTAAGTCAATGTAATTATTGCCATCAATGTCCTTAAAATAAGCCCCTTGAGCAGATTCTGAAACAATGGGATATTGAAATTCTTTTAAGGCCATGCGGAAGTCAATAGTCGGTTTAACATCCACCATTGTCTTACGGCTATTTTGTGAATAGGCTTTTGATTTGGCGGTTTTCTGGTTATAAATACTCTGTAAATTTTGAATAAAGGCTTGTTGTTGTTCGGTTAAGGATTTGTTCTCAGTCAGCTTTAAAGCTAAGGGGTTTAAATTGGGAGAACTAGGTTTCTCAGGAGATTTGGGCTTCTCTTGAGAAACCGGAAGGTAAGTTTCTGTCTTAGAGCTTTGGGTAGGAATGATTTGAGTCTGATTCGTTAATATTTCGGGGGCTATACTGGGGGAGACGGTGGCAGTTTGAAGAACTTCTAATTGCTTGATAATGGTTTTCTCATGGAGGTCTTTTAGGTCTTTTAAAGATTGTAATTGAGCCATCATTAAGGCTTCTTTACCGGAGCTTTCACCGGAGACAGTAAGCTTAGTCCTTGCAGGAATTGAGAGGGGTTCATCTGGCACACAAGCAAGAATTAATTCTTGTCCATTGTTAATGGGAATATTGTTTTGTTTAGAGAAACTATTCGCCGTAGCAAACCCACAACTTTTTAAAACGGAACACCAATTTTCACCCCTTAATAAGGGTGTATCTGAGCGTAATTGTTGATCCTGAAAGCGCCACCATCCGGGGGTTAATCCAAAGGTTAAATTCAGCCATGAGTTATTTTCTACGGTTTCGAGGAGAACTAAGTAACCACCGGGGCGCAGCAGTTCCCGAATATGGGTTAGAGTTTCTGTAATATTTCGAGTCGCATGAAGGACGTTAGCGGCCACAACAATATGATAAGTACGAGCAGGTATCCCCTGAGAAATGGGGGACTTTTCAATGTCTAGTTGATGAAAGTTTAGGTTATATTTTTTCTGAAATTTTTGCCTAGCTTGATGCAGTAGGAAGGGAGAAACTTCGCTAAAAGAATAAGTGATATGATCGAGATTTAAGTGGTTAAGAATTGCTTCTGAAGTGGCACCAGTTCCTCCTCCTATTTCGAGAATTTGATAGGGGCGATCACTATTAGAAAAGTTCGTTAAAATCTGGTTAATAGCTTGGGCGACTCGTTGATTCATCAATCGAGATACGGGAGAATTTCCATAAATACTTTCTGCATGAGCAACGGAACCTTCTGGGAAAATTAATGTCAAGGGGTCTATATTTCCCTTGAGAACTTCTGCTAAATTTTCGCCGCAGCGTTGCAACATTTCTAATTCAGGTTTTGCAGATGGACAAGTTTTTTCTAGCTTTTGTAGGGCTTGGGGTAAGGAAAAAGACTCAGGCAAGTTTTTGACAGTCCAAATATTCCCTTGATTTTGAAGAATATTAGCTTGCTCTAAATCCTGCAAATAACGATTGAGCAAAATGTGATATTTACGAGCAACAGGTAAGGTTTGTCTTAGGGTTTCTATTGTCCATTGTTCCCCCTGATTAAGTTTTTTCCCTAAGGACTCTAAGGCCCTGATGATATAGGCTGTAGCGATGGGTTGCAATTGCTCAATGACTTGCAAATAATTGCTTAATTCTGTCTCATCATTGATAACTTTAGTTGTTATTTCTGAAGCATTTTCTAAGGGTTTTTCGTTGACAAATTGGCAGAGGTATTCGGCAATATCAGCAAGAGTTTGTAAATCGGTAAAGAGTTGATCTATTTTCACTTTGACTTGAAATTTTTCTTCGACTTTGCGAGAAAAGTCAGTCAAGATAATTGAGTCTGCTCCTAAGTTTAGTAATGTCTCATCCTCTGGCAGATCGTTCTCATCTTCTTTCAGAAGTAAAGCCAAAATTGATTTTAATTGATTACGGATTTCCTGTTGATGTTTTTGCATATTGAAAACTGTGGTTTCGGTATCGGTAAGGTTAGAGGTTTGTGCGTCTAGGAATATTTTGTCAATGCTCTGATTTTCTGTTCGAGGATTAGGCTGAAATTGGAAAGGTTTCCTTTGAAAGGGATAGTTCGGCAATCTGACTTTTTTATAGCCATAATTTCGATTGAATTGTTCTGGATTGAAAGGTGCACCATTTAGGTAGAGTTGTCCCAAGGCTGAAAGAATTGTATGCCAGTTATCTAAGCCACGATTGAGAGAACTTAACCAGATGACCTCATCTTTATAACGACGACCTTGTTCTGCTAGTATTGGTCTTGGTCCCACTTCTAAAAATAGGTTATATCCCTTGTTGAAAGCGGTTATTAAACTCGACAAAAATCTTACTGGTTCTCGGCATTGTTTACTCCAGTAAGCGGCATCTGGTGCATTTTCTAAAAGCTCTCCATCAAGTCCTGAAAGTAGCAGAATTTGGGGGCGTTGATAAGAAATTTGACGAGCCTCTTTTTCAAATTCTTTTAAAATTGGCTCCATTAAAGGGGAATGAAAAGCCTGAGTAACGGGAAGATATTGAGCGGGAATTTTTTGCTTTTTGCAGGTGCTAATAACTTCCTCAATGCTGGCACTTTCTCCAGCAATAACAATCTGTTGAGGGTGATTAATGGCAGCTATTGAAACTGTTTGAGTATAATTTTTAATTAGGGAACTTACTGTCTCTTCATCAGCAAAAATTGAAGCCATTTTCCCAGGGGTTGTGGTTTGCATTAATCGCCCCCGCTTGACAACTAAGGCGAGTCCAGCTTCTAAGCTAAATACTCCTGCGATACAAGCTGCTACATATTCTCCCACACTATGGCCAATCAGTAAACTGGGGGTAATTCCCCAAGATTTCCATAGCATTGTTAGGGAATATTCTAGGGCGAATATAGCCGGTTGAGCGTAAGCGGTTTGATTGAGTAAATCGGTCTGTTCACCAAATAATATTTCAGTTAAAGGATGGTCTAAATACTTCGCTAATATTTCGGCACATTGATCAATATATTGACAAAATGTCGGCTGAGTTTGATAGAGTTGATGCCCCATGCCGGGATAACAAGCCCCTTGCCCTGTAAAAAGAAAAACAATTTTAGGGGATTTTTCCGATGTAAAACGTTGATAAAAAGTCAAATCATCAAGTGGTTTTTCTTCAGCAAAAGCGGCTAATCTTTGTTGTAATTCTCGACAAGTATCGCCAACAATGGCTAAACGTTCAGGTAAATCTATCCTCCCGACGGCTGCACTATAACAAATATCTCCAATTTCAGGACGAGATTCTAGGAGGGTATGGAAGCGTTTGGCTAATTCTTTTAAAGCGGTTTTGTTGTGGGCTGAAAGGGTTAAGAGATGACTGGGAAGTTGTTGTTGAATTTCTGAGATTTGGCTGACGGGTGCTTGTTGAACAATAACATGGGCATTTGTGCCAGAAAATCCAAAAGAACTTACCCCAGCTATGGGGACTTTATTGTTATTCGGCCAAGGTATATTTTGAGTAGGAATTTTAATAGGATGGTCTTCCCAATTAATCAGAGGATTAGGGGTTTGGAAGTGAAGATGGGAGGGGATTTCACCCTGTTGAAGAATCAGAATTGTTTTGATTATTCCGGCCATGCCAGCCGCGGCTTCAAGATGACCGATATTGGTTTTGACTGAGGCGACATAAAGGGGGTCGGAGCGCTTTCCATAAACTGAGGCAATGGCATTCAATTCGATGGGATCTCCTAAAGAAGTGCCTGTGCCATGAGCTTCTATGTAGCTGACATCTTCAGGGACTATTCTGGCATCAGCTAGAGCTTGACGGAGCAATTCTTGCTGGGCGGGTCCACTGGGTACGGTTAAACCGGCAGCAGCCCCATTATGATTCACCGCCGAACCTCGCAACAGGGCAAGAATGTGATCCCCGTTTTTCTGGGCTTCTGATAAAGTTTTCAAGATTAAAACCCCACAGCCTTCCCCTCGCACATATCCGTTAGCAGAGGCATCGAAGGTTTTGCAACGCCCATCGGGGGACATCATTCCTGACTGAGAAAGACTAATCGTAATTGCGGGTTCTAAAATGAGGTTTACCCCACCCACTAAAGCGAGTTCACATTCACGATTTCTCAGGCTACGAATCCCCTGATGGACGGCTACTAATGAGGATGCACAGGCTGCATCAATCGAGAGACAAGGACCGTGAAGATTGAGAAAATAAGAGAGCCTTCTGGCGGCGGCGCTTAGAGCATTGCCACTGCCAAAAAAAGAGTCAATTTGATCATAGTTTGTACCGTAAACCTTCAGGGCATGATCAATGCTAGTAATCCCCACAAATACCCTTACTTTATTATCTGCTAAATTTTTCAGAGGTAAATTGGCGTTTTCTAACGCTTCCCAAGCAACTTCTAAGAGTAACCTTTGTTGAGGATCCATGGAGGCTGCTTCTTTTGCTGAAATCGAAAAGAAACGAGCATCAAATTCTGTGATATTCTCTTGAAGAAATCCCCCATAAGCGGTGTTCATTTTTCCTAAAGTTGGTTCTTGAGAATACAGTTTTGAGATATCCCAACGGCTTTTAGGGACTTCCACTATAGCATCAAGCCCGGCTTGACAAAAACTCCAATATTTTTCTGGGGAATTAATACCTCCAGGAAAACGACAAGCCATCCCAACCACCGCAATAGATTCACTTTGTCTCGTTTCTAATTCATTGATACGAGCCTGCATGACCTCCATTTTGCTTAAGGTCGTTGCCATTAATTTTTTGTAATCTATACTCTCAACCATGCCCTATTCTCTATAATTTCTAAATTTATACGCCGTTAAACATAAATTAGGATGCTGTGCTATCAGTAAATATAAACCCAAATTTAACCCCAGAGAGTTAAGCTTACTCATGTTCATCTACCTATCCTACCACATCTCATGGCTTTTGAAACATTATTTTTAAAGTTTAACCTCCATATTGATCAAGCTCCGTTAATTTTTGATTAAGTAATCTTGCTAGTTCGTCTTCACTGAGGCTGTCGTAGGGATTATGATTGTCAGGAATTGGATTGATTTTAATCTCAAAATCGAGATGATTGGCTAGAATTTCTTCCCTTAAATAGTTACTTAAGCTGAGAAGATTAGGATAATCGAAAATGATCGAGGATGGCAATTTACACCCTAAATCTCTTTCTAAGCGATTTTTAAATTCTATAACCATTAGAGAGTTTAAACCTAAGTCTAAGAATGATGTTTGTTGAGGAATAACCTTATTATCATTTAACCCTGTCACTTCTCTTAATATTTTCTCCAGTCCTTCTACTAAAGCGGTTATTCGTTCATCTATAGAGACAGATTTTAATTGTTCTAATAGTTTTGCTGGACTTATTTGTTTTTGATTGTTTAGGGTTAATACCTCGCTAAAGAAGGGTTGACTAATGTTGAAAGTTTGATTAAAAATCGACCAATCAATATCGAGAACCATCCCTTGAGTAATATCACCTAAAATTACCTGACTGAGATATTGAAACGCTTGCTCAGAGGGCATCATCTGCAAACCCCAATTAGCGAAACGTTGTTGATCAATTTGGTTGCCCGTCTCCCAAGCTCCCCAATTAATACTAATACCAGGTAATCCTAAACTTTGCCGTTGCTGCATTAGAGCATCCATGAAAGCATTAGCTGCGGCATAATTACTTTGACCAGGCGAACCAAGGATAACAGCCGCAGAAGAAAAGCTTACGAAAAAGTCCAAAGATAGAGAGCGAGTATAACGATCTAATAATAAAGTTCCTGCTACTTTTAGACTGATTACCTTTTGATATTTTTGCCAACTTTGATTACTGATAAGCCCATCTTCTAAGACCGCTGCTGCGTGAATTATTCCTCGTAAGACGGGCAAGTCTGCCCCAAAACGAGAGAATAAATTTTTCATATCTGTGGGGGAAGTAATATCAGCTTCAATCAAGGTTACTTTTGTTCCTTTTTCCACTAATGAAGCTATCAATTCTGTTGAAGATTTAACATGGCGACTACACAAAACTAAGTGACTTGCTCCCATTTCTGATAACCATTGAGCCACTAATCCGCCCAGTTTTCCTCCCCCTCCGGTGATTAAATAAGCCCCTGACTGATTAATAAACTGTCGTTTTTCTGAGATAGGAAGAGATGCAGAAACTAACCTGGCTGCGTAGCGGTTTCCTTGACGTAAAGCTAAACGGAATTCATGGAGGAAACACTTTAATTCATTGAATAAAAGTTCAGCTTCATTAGCTTCTTTATAGATTGGTAAATCTAAACAAACACAACCCATTTTAGGATACTCTTGATTAATGACTGCTCCTAATCCCCATAAATGAGACTGTTGAGGAGATAAAGCCGTATCATTGATAATCTTATTAGCCCCGCGAGTAATCAGCCATAAATGGGGTAATTTCTCCCAGTTATTAGTGAGGGTTTGCACTAAATTTAAGACAGCATGAGAACTCTGATCTACTGTATCTAGAACATCTTCAGCTTCTGAAGATTCCCAACAAAAAACAACACCAGTCGGAAATTCTCCAGATGGATAAGCTTCTTGATAGAGACGCTGAAAATCAGATTTCTGAGCCGGATTGATCACAAAAAAATCTTGAGAATAACATTGATAATTCTGCCCCATTTCTACAGTAATTACTTTTTCTCCTGCCTTTTTGTATAAATTAATTAGGGAATTTAAGTCTGTTTCTGGACGAACCAAGACTAACCAAGAATTTTGAGGATCAACGGCAACAGTTGGCATGGAAGAAAGTTTTTTCCATTCCACTTTATAAAAGCAATTATTTGACTTTTCTTGCCATAAACTCTGTAAAATAGCTGGATTTATGCGCCGTGCTGTTAAGTCAGTAAAGCGAGCGCAAAGCTGTCCTTGTTCATCATAAATATTAACATTTACTCTCATTTCACCATTAGTATCTGAGATGACCTGAACTTCTGTCCAAACTTGCGAAGTTGGATTTAGGAATATTTCCAAGGAAGAGAATCCATAAGGTAGATACAATTCTTGACCATGAATTTCGGGGAAAGCTGCCCCAATACTCTGTAAGCAAGCATCCAAAAGAACTGGATGAAAATAATAACGCCGATCCGCTAAACTAGGGTTAATACTAATTTTAGCTTGAGAGCCTTTTTTGAAAGAATATAACTCTTGAATCGCTTTAAACTGCTCCCCATACCTGATACCCATCTGCTGATAAAGCTCATAGAATTCACGAATAGAAATCGATTCTTTAGGGTTTTCTCTTTCTAATTTAGTTGGGTTTAATTCTGAGGCAGCCAAGCTTTGTATATCCTTAGGTTTGACTTCACCTGTAACATGAAGAAGCCATTGTTCTTGTGCAGAATCACTGCTAAATATCTCAAAAGTATAAATCAGTTGAGATGATTTTTTAGGTCTAAAAATTATTTGGATTATTGAGGGAGTTGGAGATAAGAGTAATCCCTGATGAATAGAGACATTTTCAAGGGTGACAAAATGCCCATTAAATATTTTCTGACTTGCGGCTAAAATAGCTTCAATAAAACCGGTAGCTGGAAATACAATGTTCTCAAATACCTTGTGTTCTTCTAAATAACTAGGGTTAAGAGAACTCACCTCACCTTCAAAGATCATGTCTCCCGTTGCTAACTTTTTAAAATCTCTAATGAAAAGATGTAACTGAGTCTTGATTTGCCCTAGAGAAAATTCCGAATTAGATAACCAATACCGTTCTCTTTGAAAGGGATAAGTCGGTAAACTAATTCGCTTACCTTGTTTAAATACTTTAGTCCACTCTACAGAATAACCATTAACAAAAAGTGTCGCTAAACTTCTATACATTTGTGCCTGTTCATCCTGCCCGGGTACAATACTAGGCAACCATAATAGATCTTGGTTAGCGGAAATAAGGCGAGCCATACTCAGTAATACAGGCTTAGAACCGACTTCTAGAAAACAACGATAACCCTGATCAATTAAAGACTTAAATTTTTGCCAATTGTTTTCCCTCTCTAACGAACTAATCAATTAAGTCTCTTGCTAAATAAGGATTTAGTCGATTTATACCACCCTATCGAACCATACCAAGTAACGAAGAACCACTAAACTGTACAGTATTACGCAGATGAGCTACCCAATAATCCGGAGTTGTAATTTCTGAACCTACAGCTTTCCCCGTCAGATTACTAATAATGGTTAAGTTAGGTTCATGAAAAGAAATTGTTTTTAAGACCTGGGAAAAGTCATCAAGAATAGGCTGCATTAAGGGAGAATGAAAAGCATGAGATACCGCTAAACGTTTAGTTTTATACCCTTGATCAATAAAGTCTTTTTCCAGTTGCTCAACAATCTCTTTAAATCCAGAAATGACAGTAATTGAGCCATTGGCTGAAGCAATATTAACTTGATTTTCATAAGAAGTTAGAGCGTTTGCTACCGTCTCATAATCAGCATAAATAGCGGACATACTGCCATTGTGGGGCAATTTTCCCATTAATTTACCCCGTTGAGTCACTAATTTTAAGGCATCTTCTAAAGAAAAGACTCCTGCCCAACAAGCCGCCACATATTCCCCGATACTATGTCCTAAAAGGGCTGAAGGTTGTATTCCCCAAGATTGCCATAATTTGGCGAGTGCATATTCAAGGGAAAAAATCACCGGCTGAGTGATTTGGGTTTCCTCTAATAACTGGCTATTTTGCTCTTGAAAGATTAAATCTAGGAGAGATTTTTCTAAAAGGGGTTCTAAAATTTGATCACAAAGATCTAATGTTTCCTTAAAAACAACTTCTCGGTTATAAAGAGTTTCTCCCATGCCAGAATATTGAGAGCCTTGTCCAGAAAAGAGGAAAGCTATCTTTGGCGGAGTCTCTGATAAAATCGGTCGGATTAATGAGTCAGAATCTTCACCATCTTGGTAATCAATTAATGCTCGTTGTGCCGTCGTTATTGAGTCTGCTAAAATACAGATTCGTTGCGGAAAAATCCCCCGCCCTGTACTGGTGGTAAAACAAACATCAGCTAAATTGATAGACTCAGTCAAAATATCTTGATAGCTTCTCGCTAACTCTTGCAGGGATTGTTCAGAACGAGCCGAAAGGGGTAATAGATAAAAATTATTCTCCGAAGCTTGAGGCAAATCAGCATCAATTTCCCCAACAATGATATGAGCATTCGTTCCACTAAATCCAAGGGAACTTACTCCAGCAATCCTTGGACGTTCGCTGATATTCCAAGGTTTTCCTTGTACAGGAACTTCAAAAATATGAGAACTCCAATCAAAGCGGGGATTAGGATTTTTAAAGTGAAGATGAGGAGGTATTTTATGGTGTTGTAACGCTAGAACGGTTTTAATTAATCCGGCAATTCCAGCAGCACCTTCTAAATGGCCTAAATTCGTTTTTACTGAACCAATAATTAAGGGCCGATTAGGGGAGCGTTGACCAAAAACGGCGGACATACTTTCTAATTCAATCGGATCACCAAGGGCTGTTCCAGTGCCGTGAGCTTCGATATAATCGATTTGTTCAGGCTTGAGATTAGCGCGTTTAAGGGCTTGATGTAATAATTTTTCTTGAGCTTGACCATTAGGAACAGTTAGCCCACTACTTGGACCATCATGATTGACGGCTGTGCCATAAATTTTCGCCAAAATTTGGTCTCCATTCTTAACTGCTTGGCTCAATCTTTTCAGAACAACTATTCCACAGCCTTCTCCTCGCACCATGCCATTTGCGCTCTCATCAAAGGTTTTGCAATGTCCATCAGGGGCAAGCATATGGGCGCGACTTTCGATTAAAGAAATAATGGGAGTTAAAATAATATTAACCCCTCCAGCTAAAGCCAGATCGCACTCACCATTAAGTAAGGCATTATAAGCTAAATGAATCGCTACTAATGAGGAGGAACAAGCGGTGTCAATAGTCATTGATGGACCCTGTAAACCCAGGACATAAGAAAGACGACCCGCCGCCATACTAACAGAAGTTCCTGAACCAGTATAAGCATTAATGGCTTGAGGAGAATAACTTAATTGGGCATAATCTTGAGTCATGCAACCGATAAAAACTCCCGTCTGACTGTTGCGTAATTTTTGGGGATTTTGTCCAGCAGATTCTAAAGCTTGCCAGGTGGTTTCCAAGAGTAAACGCTGCTGAGGATCCATAGCGACAGATTCTCTAGGAATAATGCCAAAAAATTCTCCATCAAATTCCTCAATTTGTTCTAGAAATGCACCGTAAGGAGCGTATATTTTGCCGGGGACATCGGGATTAGGATCATACCATGTTTCCTGATCCCAGCGATCTTGAGGAATTTCTGTTATGGCATCTTTTCCCTGTTCCAAAAGTTCCCAGAAAGATTGTAAATTCTTAGCACCGCCTGGAAATCGACAAGCCATGCCGACAATAACAATAGGATCATCATCGAGTTGTGATTTTTCTACAGAGGATTTTTCTGGCTGTTTTTGAGAAATTTCTGCTTTTATTTGAGGGGTCAATACTGGTTGACAATTATCTAGAACTTCTTGCTGTAAATAATTAGCTAAGGCTTCAACATTCGGAAAACGAAAAGTAATTGTCGAAGGGAGAGAACAATTAAAGTCAGTTTGTAACAGATTTCGTAACTCTGTAGAAGTGAGAGAGTCCATCCCCAAATCAAAAAAGCCCTGTTGAGGGGAAAAAGTTTCATCATTTGAGCGTCCTAAAACAGTAGAAACACGCATGATAATATGATTAGTTAGCCAATTAGGACGCTCTTTTAAGGTTAAATTTTGCCATTGTTTTAAAAACTCAGATGAGGGGGCAGCTTGGGTTTTTCCTTGAGGCAGAAAGTTTTTATAAAAGCTTTGATGAATATAAGGAAATTGTTGCCAGTCAATCTTAATTACACCAGCGCGGATAATCTGATTTAGAAGAATTTTTTCCAGAGCATTAAGGGCTAAATCGGGTTTCATAGCCCCATATCCTTTAGCGGCTAATCTCTCCAAAACATTGCGATCTACTGCTGCACCTATTTCACTCCAAGGACCCCAATTTATGACCGTTCCGGGTAAATGATGCGCCTGACGATAATAGATAAAAGCGTCTTCAAAGGCATTAGCTGCCGCAGCATTAGCTTGTCCTGCCGAGCCAATTAAAGATACAGCAGAAGTATAACAGACAAAGAATTCTAATGGGTCATTTAGGGTGAGTTGATGAAGCAACCAAGTTCCTTTAACTTTGGGAGCTAAAACATAATTAAAGCGCTCTGGTGTTAGTCTTAATAAGGTTGTATCGTCTAAGGTTCCGGCAATGTGAAAAATACCCTGTATAGGATATTTAGAACGGCATTCGTCTAGGACGGCGTGCAGTTTTTCAGCATCGGTAATATCAAGTTTTTTGAGGGTAACTTTTGCCCCACTAGAGGAGAAATTGGCTAATATTTCAGGGCTAATTCCTTCTGCCCCTCGACGGCTACACAAAACTAGATTCCGCGCCCCTTTTTCAATCATCCATCGGGTTGTTGCTAATCCTAACCCCCCTGTGCCTCCTGTGATTAAATAATAGGCATCAGGACTAAAATTGATCTTTCCATCTTCAAGTTTTCTCTGCACCAAACGGGGATAAAAACGCTGTTCCCCCCGCAAAGCAATCCGGTTTTCTTGGGGATTACTGTAGATTTCTTGCAGCAGTTTATCGGCTGCGTTTACTTCATCTGGATCTAGGTCAATCGCCTTAAAATTAAGTTCAGGATGTTCTAAAACTAGGCTGAAGGCTATTCCTAATAAGGATGCTTGAGAGGGAGAGATCAGGGTTTTAATGGCTTTTGCTGGTACTGCTCCTTGAGTCACTAAAATCAGAGTCGGTGGATTTTCTTGCTGCAATAATGCTTGTAAGAAAAAGAGAAATCGTTGACAATTAATCTCGACTTGTTGATCAATTTCTCCAGGGATTTTTTCTAAGCCCCAGAAGTACAGTATTTGACGAGTTTCTGAAGTTATCGAGTTTCTCAATATTGATAGGTAATCTTCAGCAATCTCTGGGTTAATATCTTGGGTAAAGACGCAAGAACAACTTATTCCTCTCTGTTGGAATAGAGGGATTAAACCGTTAGCAATTCCTTGACTATCTGCCCAGATTATTTGATGAGAGTAGGATTTTGCTGGCAGAGAAGGTAATTGCTCACTGCTTCTACCAATAATGACACTTTGGTTTAATAAATTTCGGGTTTTTACTTGGCTTGGTTCGATAATATTAATGTCTTCAAATTGATTCTCAATCAGTAAATTTTGCCAATCTTTTGTGCTGATTAACGGATAACCATTCCGCCGCAGATCTTGACTACATAACCACCATCCTTCTGTCAAGCCAAAGGTTAAATCTACCCAACGTCTTGCCCCTGTACTTTCTAAGAGGATTAGTAGTCCTTTGGGAGCGATGAGAGAGCGCACATTTTCAAGGGTTTTTTGAAGGTTGGCTGTGGCATGAAGAACATTAGCGGCAATGATTATGTCAAAACTGCCAGGGAGAAAATCTTGAGTAAAGGGATTTTTTTCAATGTCTAGAGTTTGATATTTAATAAAGGGATAGTTTCTAAAATTTTCCTTGGCTCTTGTTAAGAAACTAGAGGAAATATCGGTAAATACATATTCGATATGTTCTTTGGGTAAGTGAGGTAAAAGGCCAGTAGTAGCGGCTCCTGTGCCTCCTCCAATTTCGAGAATTCTTAGGGGATAATAGGGGGGTAAATTCTCAATAGCACGGCTGATTGTGGTGGCGACTAACTGATTCATCAATTTAGCTCCGGCTGCTTCCGAATAAATTGACGCGATCGCTTCTAAATCCCCTTGAGGAAAGAGTAATTCTAATGGATCAACTTGACGACGCATGACTTCGGCTAAAGCAGAGCCACAACGCTCCATTAGACTAATTTCTGCTGGATAATCGGCAAATTCTTGGCGGAGAATTTTAATTTGTGATTGGGATGAAGGTGCTTCTAATTTTTTGAGGAATAACCAGCCATCTTTTGTCTGATTAACGATTTTTTCTTCAGCTAAAATGCTTAAACATCGAGATAATAAAGGTCGGTAAAAATCGACAATTTGACCTTGATTTGCTATCTGTGCTTCGGAATAAGTTTGACCTAATTTTGGCTGTCCATTAAGTTTTGTTAAGGCTTCCCAGATATAGACAACGCTTAACTTTTCCAAAGCTTCCATTAAGCGCTCATATTGCGCCAATTTTTCCCCTAGTTGTTGTTCTAACTGTGCGGGGTGAATTTGATTTTTAATCACCTGGGGAGCTACTAAAGTGTCTCTGCCATTCCCTAATAATTCCTCGCAAGGTATCCATTCTTCTAGATAGATTTGAGGGGGGATTTCTTGGGGGATAATCTCTTGGGATTGAACGGCTTTTAGTTCTAAGTTGGTGAGGGATGCTAAGGGTTGACCTTGGGGGGAATAGATATCAATATCAGCGATGATAATGTTAGGGTTAGGGGAGGAGTTTTTCAGTCGAACCGCGCTGACTACCTGCTCATCAGGAGGGTGGAAAAATGCCAATTTACCAAGACGAACAGGAACATAAGTTACTGAGGATTCTTCTTTAAATAAAATGGCAGCAATACCTTGAAAACAAGCATCCAACATAGCAGGATGAAAATGATATTTTTCCCGCTCTAATATATCGGTTAATTTGATTTGAGCAAAAGCTGTATTTTCTCCGCGCTTCAGTTGATGAATGAGCCGAAAGTTACTCCCGTAATTTATCCCTGATTTTTGATAAGTTTCATAAAAGGAGTTGATATCGACTTCTTCAGGACAATTTTTGGCGATTTCTTCTAGATGACAATGGGTTAAATTAGTTGATTTCAATTCCTCAATTTTTCCAGTAACTAATATTTCCCAATTTGGCTCAAGTTCATGGTAAATTTTAAAGCTTTTTTGCTCAATGATTAACTGTAATGCGTCTTCCGTATCTTTTAAAATTAATGCCTTCTTAAATTCAACATTTTCTAAAATAACTCTTTGATTCTCCCCGGCAGCTAAAGCCATTTCTATCAAGGCAGATGCTGGCAATATGGCCTGATCAAAAACCTGATGTTCTCCTAAAAATGCAGGTTTATGCTGACTAATGCTCCCTCGATATTGAAGGAGAGCTAAGGGAGAAGGAAAATGATCGCCCAGTAAGGGATGTCCAGAGTAATAATTAGGGTTTTTATAGCTAGAAGACTCTGATTTATTGCCAGAATTTATCCAGTAGCGTTTGCGGATAAAAGGCGAATTAGGTAAACTAATTTTTTGCCCTGGATGTGAGCGATGGAAGGCTTCCCAGTTAATATTAAATCCTCTCACATAGAGTTGACCTAGAACCCTTTGCTCATGCTGGTCACTGTGACAATCTTTCCCTAAACTAGATAACCATAGAATTGAATTTACCCTTAACTTTTGACGACCTATATTAATGAGATTGGCACCGATTCCCATTTCTAGGAAGATTTGATATCCCATTTGATGCAGAGTAGAAATTCCTTGGGCGATTTCGTCGGATTTCTGCCTAATCTTTTCCCCTCTATTCACCAAATTTCTGAGAGATTTTTTCACAACTTCACCCTGATAAATTAGGGTAATATCGGGGGAGTTAGAATCGACTTCTGGGGTGCTTTTGAGCAAGGATAAAAGGTCTTCTGAGTTGGGGTTTTGTGGGCTAATTCTGGTGCGTTTCGCCACCAGCTTGACGGTATCTTCAAGGGAAAAAACGCCCGCTTGTTGAGCGGCGAGATATTCCCCTAATCCAGAACCTAAAATTGCAGAAGGAGAAATTCCCCACGATTTCCAGAGTTCACAAAGAGCATACTGATAGGCAAATAATAGCGGTTGTACAGACAAAGAAATCTGAGGCTCTAAGGCTTTTTTAGATGACAATAATTCCTGAAGAGAAAATTCTAAATATTTTTTAAACAGATGCTCGCACTGCCTAAAAGCCTCATGAAATACTGGCTCATTATTAAGCAGGTTTTCAATGATTTCTGGACTAATTTCTTCCTCGTAATTGCAGAGAAAAGCAATTTTAGGATGGCTTTGCGCTTCTCCATAAATGATGTCGAAGCTATTATTTTGAATATTTTGAAATTGCTTTTCATCCCCATTGCTATTGAGAAAAGCCTGAATTCCTTGACGCAGATTCTCTTGATTAGAAACTAAAAGAGCGAGACGATGTTTATGGGGAAAACGACCAGTATTTAAAGATAGAGCAATGTCCTTGACGTTGAGATCTGTTTTCTGCTCAAGCTCATCGACAAATTGAGTCGTAAAAAGACGTAAACGTTCGGGTTCTTTAGCCGAGAAAGTAACGAGAATGGGTGATATTTTTGGGTTTTGGGGTTGCGGTTGAGGTGGTTCGCTTAAAATAACATGAGCGTTGGTTCCTGATGCTCCAAAAGAACTGACTCCAGCCGCTTTGAGCTGGCCATTATTAACATTCCAAGGACAATTTTGCGTAACGATACTAATCGGCAAGGCATCCCAATTAATATGAGGATTGGGTTTTTTAAGGTTTAGATGAGCCGGAATTTCACGGTAGTGCAGCGATAGTGCGGTTTTAATTAATCCTGAAATTCCCGCCGCCGCCGCCAGATGACCTAAATTAGTTTTGAGAGAACCGACTAATAAAGGGTTAGATTTGCGACGATTGACGCATAATGCCTCGGCTATGGCTTTAATTTCGATGGGATCTCCCAAAGATGTTCCTGTACCGTGAGCTTCAACATAATCGATAGCCTCGGCATCTAAACGAGCGTCAGCTAGAGCTTCTTTGATTAATTCTCTCTGTACGGGCCCATTAGGAACGGTAAAGCCGCCACTGGCTCCATCGTTGTTGACTGCGGTCCCTCGAATCACAGCCCAAATGTGATCACCATCTTGAAGAGCGTCACTGAGTCTTTTTAAGACGATGACTCCGCATCCTTCGCCGATTCCAAACCCATCGGCACTTTCGTCAAAGGTTTTGCATTGGCCATCTGGGGCCAACATCTGATTGCGGCACAAGGCGATGACCACTTCTGGAGTTAAAACTAAGTTCACTCCTCCGACTAAAGCTTGTCTGCATTCTTGGGAACGTAAGGAACGGCAAGCGAGATGAACAGCGACTAAGGAGGAAGAGCAAGCGGTATCTACTGCCAAACTCGGACCATTAAGATTTAAAAGGTAAGAAATACGCCCAGCTGCCGCATTAGTATGATTACCCGAAATATGATAGGCTCCGATGGCATTATAGTCCTCATTTGAGGTAAGAATACGGGCATAGTCATTGTTGGTAATCCCGATAAAAACCCCTGTTTTTCCCCTTCTAGCCGTCGTTGTTGCCATTCCTGCATTTTCCAAAGCTTCATAGGCTACCTCTAAAAGCAACCTTTGCTGAGGATCCATAGCGACGGCTTCCTTGGGAGCAATTCCGAAAAAATGGGCATCAAACTGGGAGACATCATCGAGAAACCCCCCCTGAGAAACATAGATTTTACCCACTTTATTCCGATCTGAATCATAAAAATCCTGCTGGTTCCAGCGCTCCTTAGGTATTTCTCTGAGGTTATTTTTACCCGCTTTGAGGAAAGACCAGAAGGATTCAGGTGTCGCAATATTATGACCGAAACGACAACCTAAACCGACGATAGCTAAGGGTTCGCTTTGTTGAGACTCGAAAGCTTTTAATTTTTCTTTAGCTTCACTAAGAGCTTTAAAAACTCTAGTTTGGATTGATTGGTCGTTTTCGGATAAGTTCTTTTTATCTTGAAAGTCCATAGTGTTAGAATCGACTTGGAAAAGAATAATTATTGCGACTGACGGGGTGACAAGCAGATGGAAAGTGAAACAGGGTGTAGAGTGTCGGGTTTAGGGAAAAAGCTTGAGACTTTCGCCAAAAGATAACGAGGGAATTTGGTTTTTGTCTAGTAAGTCGATTAATTTGATGGATCACAGTGAGGAAATTTTTCCCCCACCTCACTTAAACTTCAACCTCGTTGTCACCCCTTCAGCTATTACGACCAGACAGCTAATCGTACCTGATCAAGGTAGTAATTGTCAATAGACATCTGCAATAAACGTTTATGGGGTGTGGCATCCTAAGCTCTGCTCTCTTGGTCTCGCGCAAGCTTATCTTTAAATGTCACACTTTCTGCACTTCTTAATATTTAATTAATGATTTTTACTAATTTATTGGGTTCAGTGGTTTCTACAGTGAAGATTTTTTGTCAAAACATACTAGGGAATGTAAAAATATGTAAAAGTATATGGAGATGTGCAGAATGTCGGTTAGTATGCTACAATGTCGAGGCTCAGAACAATTTTGGAGAAGCGACAGAAACCCTGACCTTAGCCGTAGTCGGGTTTCCTGTAGTTCAAATAGCAATAATCCCACTCGTCAGAGACAGGAATTATCGCTTTAAGGGAACTGGGAACGGGGAAAAAAGCATTGTACCCCATGACTCTGAATACCGCCATCAACCACTATTTAGGGAAAAAGTTAGAACAGCAATGGAAGCACATCTGGTTTCAATAGATTACCAAATTCGGCAACTTCAAGAAATAGATCCAGTAACTACTCTATTTGGTAATGTAAGTCAGAATAAAACCGGGGAGCAGGATAGCGTTCTTGAGGTCATCTCTACAGATTTACAGAAAAAAATTAACAGTTTAACGGCAAATAATTCTGTTAATAATTTAGCATTTCATCTGGCTGTTGTTCAAGTTTTAATGTTTAAATACACTGCTCAAGTCGAGTTTGCCACGGCTACAGCAGCTTTGAATACAGAAAAATTAGATAGCCTGATATTCTGCCGATTCAATCAACATAATTTTAGTTCATTTAAAGATTTACTAAGGATCATTCGTAAAGATTTACAAGAAGGATACCGCCATCAAAACTATGCGCTGGATAGTTTGGTCAAAACCTTGGCAGCAAGAGGAGGAAATCTAGAGAACATTTTTGACGTTGCTGTGATTAAAGAAGGACTGTGTGCGGACATTTCTTCGTTAAATCGGTTTCAATTAGTTTTTGCCATAGCAGCGGATGATAGTGGTATTTCTGTCACTTTTATTCAAGATAAATTTCCCAGAGATTTTGTCAAGAGAATGCTAGGACATTACCTAGAAATCTTAGAAACAGTGACGAGTAATCCCGATATAGATTTGTCAAAAATTGATATATTAACGACCGAAGAACGAGAACAATTGCTGAGAGATTGGAATGATACGGCCATTCAATATCCTGAAAAGCAATGGATTCATCAGCTATTTGAAGAGCAAGCCAAACTTTACCCTGAGAGAGTGGCGGTCATTTTTGAAAATCAAGAATTAACTTATCAAGAATTAAATGAAAAAGCCAATCAACTTGGTCATTACCTACAAAAATTAGGAGTAAAACCAGAGGAATTAGTAGGAATTTATCTAGAGCGTTCTTTAGAAATGGTAGTAGGATTATTAGCTGTTTTGAAGGCCGGAGGAGCTTACGTCCCCTTAGATCCTAATTATCCTCAAGAACGCCTAAGTTATCTATTAGAAGATACTGGGGTAAAAGTGATCATTACTGCGGAATCGCTGCGGGGATTGTTGGGGGAATACCGGGGAATTGTTGTTGCTTTGGATACAGATTGGCCAGCAATTTCTCAAGAAAGTCAGAACAATTGTGACAGTGGCGTAACGGGGGAAAATTTAGCCTATGTTATTTATACTTCGGGATCCACAGGTAAGCCTAAAGGCGTGATGAATAATCATAAGGGGATTAGGAATCGTTTGTTGTGGATGCAGGATACTTATCAGTTAACTAAGAGTGATGGCATTTTACAAAAAACCCCTTTTAGTTTTGATGTTTCAGTGTGGGAATTCTTTTGGCCTTTATTAGCGGGTGCAACCCTAGTAGTAGCAAAACCCGAAGGTCATAAAGATAGTACCTATTTAATACAATTGATCCAAAAGCAGCAAATCACTACCCTTCATTTTGTCCCCTCAATGTTGCGAGTTTTTCTGCAAGAACCAGAGCTAAAAGGATGTAGTTCTCTCAAGCGGGTTTTCTGTAGTGGGGAAGCTTTGTCATTAGACTTAACACAACGCTTTTTTGAGCATTTTGACTGTGAACTTCACAACCTCTATGGTCCGACTGAGGCGGCGATTGATGTGACTTACTGGCCCTGTTTGCCGGAGAATCAAAAAGCTCTAGTGAGTATTGGTCAACCAATTGCCAATACTCAGATTTATATTCTTAATCCGGATTTACAACCAGTTCCTATAGGGATTGTGGGAGAATTACATATTGGTGGGATAGGTTTAGCTCGTGGATACCTCAATCGTCCCGAATTGACGGCCGAGAAATTTATCCCTAATCCTTTTGCTAAGGTCGAAGGAGAAATAGGGGGAGAAATTAGGGCAAAATTATATAAAACGGGAGATTTAGCCCGGTATTTACCCGATGGAAATATTGAATTTTTGGGGCGTATTGACCATCAAGTTAAGATTCGAGGTTTCCGGATTGAGCTTGGGGAAATTGAAACTATACTCAGTCAACATCCAGCAGTTGAGCAAGCGGTAGTCATTGCATCGGAGACAGAAACAGGGAGTAAAACACTAATTGCTTATGTTGTGGGTCAGTCTAAAGAGGGGGAACTCTTGGCGACTTCAGAAAAAGGGCAATTATTCGATGAGCAAATCGAGCAATGGCAAAGCCTCTATAACCAAATTTACAGGCAAACATCGGCAGATTCTCAAGGGATATTTAATATTGTTGGCTGGAATAGTAGTTACACGGGGGAACCTATCCCGGTTGCTCAGATGCGAGAATGGCTAGATGATAAAGTTAAGGTTATTCTGGCTCAAAAACCGAAAAAAGTTCTGGAAATAGGTTGTGGAACCGGGTTAATATTATTCCAAGTTGCTCCCCATTGCCAGTGTTATTGGGGAACCGATATTTCATCAGTAGCCTTAGACCATATTCAGCGAATTAATCAAGAATGGCCTCAGCTAGAGCAAGTCAGGCTATTGCATAGCACAGCCGATAATTTTGAGGGTTTGGAGTCAGAAGGATTCGATACAATTATCCTTAACTCGGTTGTGCAGTATTTCCCCCATATAGATTACTTATTGCGGGTTTTAGAGGGAGCTATCAAGGTACTAACTCCGGGGGGGTGTATTTTCCTTGGAGATGTGCGAAACTTGCAACTCATGGAAGCTTTTCACGCTGATGTAGAACTTTATAAGGCTAACCCTGAGGATGCGATTAAGGATTTTAAACAGCGTGTACAGAGAAAAATTGAGCAAGAAAATGAGTTATTTATTGACCCAGATTTTTTTAGAGCAATTCAGTCCTATTTTCCTCAGATTACTGAAGTCGAGATTCATCTAGAGAAAGGTCAACACCACAACGAATTAACTCAATTCCGTTATAATGTTGTTCTGCGGATTGAAACGATTCTGGATTTTAGCACCGACTTTCCAGAATTAAACTGGACTGAACAGCAGCTGACTTTATCTGAGGTAAGAAATCAACTGGGGACATCTGAGGGGTTAAGGGTGATAGGTGTCCCTAATTCTCGCTTGTTTCGACCTTTAAAAAGTGTGGAATTGTTCAGAAATTCTCAAGACTTGGGGACGACCGAGGAATTTCAAGCTATTAAATCGGAAATTATCCCAGAAAATGCCGTAGAACCCGAAGATTTTTCGGCTTTAGCCGAGGATTTATCCCTTTCGGTTTGGGTAACTTGGTCGGATACTCCGGACCGTTACGATGTGATTTTTGCCCCGCTGGAAAATTCCCAGAGAAATTACATCGCTTTTACCCCCACCCAAACCGCAAAACCTGAATGGCAACTTTATGCAAATCACCCTTTAAGGTCTAAGTTAAACAGTAACCTGATTCCCCAACTGCGGAGTTATCTGCAAAAGCAACTCCCAGAATACATGATACCTCATGCCTTTGTGCAATTGGATGCTATTCCTCTGACAAATAGTGGAAAAATTGACCGTCGCGCCCTACCCTCTCCAAGCTATAACAGTTTAAGGAATTCGGAGAATTTTGTCGCACCTTGTACCCCTCTTGAGGAAATTTTAGCACTGATTTGGGCTGAAGTTTTGGGCATCGAAGAGGTTGGTATTCACGATAATTTTTTTGAACTTGGGGGGGATTCGATTCGGGGAATACAAGTGATCGCTAAGGCGCGACAAATGGGTTTTCATTTTTCCTTACCCCAATTATTGCAACATCAAACCATTCAAGAATTGGCCAATTGCGTTAGCTATGAAATTGATACTTTAGGGACTGAAAAAACGGAAGTTTTTAGTTTAATTTCTCAAGAAGTTCGCCTCAATTTACCGGAGGAAGTGGAGGATGCTTATCTTCTAACTGCTCTACAATTGGGGATGATATTTCATAGTGAATATCAGGGGAATCTATCGGTGTACCATGATGTGTTTACCTATCATATTCGTGCTGATTTTAGTTTTCCCGCTTTACATAGTGCTATTCAGGAGATTGTCCAGCGGCATCCGGTATTACGAACCAGTTTCGCACTCTTTGAATATCAGGAACCCCTACAATTAGTTCATCGACAAATCGATGTTCCTTTAGGATTAGATGACCTAACCCATCTATCTACTTCTGAACAAGACACGGCTATTGATGATTGGATTGAGCGGGAAAAAATCCGCACTTTTGACTGGAATAGTCCTCCTTTATTTCGCTTTCATCTCCATCGCCGCAGTCAGGATAACTTTAACCTAACTTTCAGTTTTCATCACTCTATTTTAGATGGTTGGAGTGTGGCTTCGTTGCTCACAGAATTGTTACAACAGTATCTCTATCTTCTCGACAAAAAAGTTCTCCCTCTCTCTCCAACTCCCGCTCTCAGTTTTAGGGATTTTGTTGCCTTAGAAAAGAAAACTGTCCAATCGCCAGAATGCCAGAATTATTGGCAAGAAAAACTCAGAGATGTGACGCTGACTAAACTTCCTCAGTGGTCGAAATCTAATCAAGTTAATCAAGATTGGGATTGGTTCGTTCCTATATCTAGTCAGGTATCTCAGGGATTAAAACAACTCGGTAAACAAGTGGGAGTACCCCTAAAAAGTGTTTTATTGGCGGCTCATTTTCGGGTATTAAGTTTACTGAATAATCAGAGGGATATTGTTACGGGTTTAGTCTCTAATGGACGGTTAGAAGCAGCCGATGGGGAAAAGATATTAGGTTTATTTTTGAATACTTTGCCCCTACGTTTAGAGTTATCTGGAGGTTCTTGGAGCGATTTAGTTAAGCAAGCTTTTGATGTTGAAAGAGAATGCTTATCTTGGCGAAGATATCCCCTCGCTGAGTTACAAAAATCAGGTCAACCTTTGTTTGATACGGCTTTTAATTTTATTCATTTCCATGTTTATCAAGGTATCATCGGGGTGAAAGATTTAGAGGTCTTAGGAGGGAAGTTTTTTAATCAAACTAATTTTACATTGTTAGCTAATTTTAGTCTTCATCCCCTTTCATCTCAAATAGAACTTACCCTTAAATATGATGGGAATTATCTAGGGGAAAAGCAGATGGAGTTAATCGGAGGATACTACGAGAAAACTCTCATCGCTATGGCAACGGAAGGGTTAGAACGTTATGAAACTTGTTGTTTACTTTCTGAGCAAGAACAACATCAATTATTGAAAGAATGGAATGATACTGAGGTTCACTATCCGGATGGGTGTATTCATCAATTGTTTGAGGAGCAAGTTAAGCGCAGTCCTGATGCGATCGCTATTATTACAGAAAATGAACAATTAACCTACCGTCAATTAAACGAAAAAGCGAATCAATTAGGGCATTATTTAGGCAAAAAAGGGGTAAAAACGGAGTCTTTGGTGGGAATTTGCCTAGAACGGACCCCTGAGATGGTTATAGGGTTATTAGCCATTCTCAAAGCAGGGGGAGCTTATGTACCTTTAGATCCAGCTTATCCAACTGAACGCCTCAATGTTATCTTAGAAGATGCTCAAGTTTCCTTGTTGCTAACACAAGCAAAATTAGTAGAGAAATTAGGGAATTATCCAGGGAATCTGGTGATATTAGAGGCAGAAGCCAGAAATATAGCCCTAGAAAGTCCCGAAAACCTCTCTTTACCCGTAAGTTCCAGTAATACCGCTTATGTGATTTATACCTCCGGTTCAACGGGGAAACCAAAAGGGGTTGTCATTGAGCATCACAGCACCACAACCTTACTGAATTGGTCCAAGGAAGTCTTTAGCAGTGAGGAATTAGCGGGGGTTTTGGGAGCTACTTCTATTTGTTTTGATTTGTCAGTATTTGAACTATTTTTGCCCTTGGCTGTGGGGGGTAAGATTATTCTGGCCCAGAATGTTTTAGATTTGCCTAGTTTAAGTGCAGCCAAAGAGGTAACATTAATTAATACCGTACCTACAGCGATCGCTCAACTGCTGGAAATTGAGGCGATACCTGAGACTGTGCAAACGGTAAACCTCGCCGGAGAAGCTTTGTCTAATCAATTGGTACAGAAGCTTTACCAGCAGGAAAACATTAAGAATGTTTATAATCTCTACGGTCCTTCAGAAGATACCACTTATTCCACTTTTAGCTTAGTGCCTAAAGGACACCATGGACAACCGAGTATCGGCCGGCCTATTGCCAATACTCAAGTTTATATTCTGGACTCTTTTAAGCAACCGGTTCCTCTAGGAACTATTGGTGATTTATATATCGGGGGTAAAGGGTTAGCTCGATGTTATCTGAATCAACCTGAATTAACCGCCGAGAAATTTATCTCCAATCCGTTTAGTAATGAACCCAATGCCAAACTCTATAAAACAGGAGATTTAGCCCGATATTTACCCGATGGAAATATTGATTTTTTGGGGCGGGGTGATAATCAGGTAAAATTGCGGGGTTTCCGCATTGAATTAGGAGAAATTGAGGCAACTCTAGGGACTTATCCCCAAGTTAAGCAAAAGGTGGTAAAGGTTTGGGAAGACTCCTATCGGAATAAGAGGTTAGTCGCTTATCTAGTAGGAGAAAATGGCCCGATAAATACTGAGGATTTGCGTCGTTTCTTGGGACAGAAATTGCCAGAGTATATGATTCCGGCTCTTTTTGTCTCCTTAGAAACTCTCCCTCTGACTCCCAATGGAAAAATTGACCGTTCCAGATTACCCCTCCCTGAGATACCTTGGACATCTGAGCAGGATTTTGTCCCCCCGCATACTCAGAAAGAAAAGATTTTGGCCAGTATTTGGCAAGATGTTCTCAGAATTAAACAAGTGAGTCGTTATGACCGCTTTTTTGAAGTTGGGGGCGATTCTATTCTCAGTATTCAGGTTGTCGCTCGCGCTCGTCAAGCCGGGTTGAAGATTACCCCTAAACAGATATTTGAATATCCTACTCTTGCTGAACTGGCTACAGTTGCCGATTATTCCACAGCCGAATTAGCTAAACAGGGTTTAGTGACGGGTATTGTGCCTCTCACTCCCATTCAACTGTGGTTTTTTGAGCAAAATCGCGCTGAAATGCACCACTTTAATCAGTCTGTCCTCTTAGAAGTTCCCCATCACCTGAAAGCTGATTTGTTAGCTCAATCTCTGAGAAAATTAATTGAACATCATGACGCTTTGCGGTTACGGTTTACTGTGAAGGAAGGACAATGGCAACAAGTTAATGAAGGAATGCCGGAGGAAGTACCTTTTGAAGTGATTGATTTGTCTTCTATTCCTCAATCTCAGCAAAGGGAAACTCTCTTAGCAATGGCAACAACTCAACAGGCAAGTTTAAACCTCTCTACTGGACTATTAATCAAGGCGGTACTATTTGAATTGGCACCCTATCAACCCAGTCGGTTACTGATTATTATTCATCACTTGGGGGTTGATGGTGTATCTTGGCGAATTTTGTTAGAAGATTTATTAATGACTTATCAACAGCTAGAAAGGGGGGAGAATCTAGAACTTCCACCTAAAACCATAGCCTTTCAGGATTGGGCACTTCTCTTGAGGGATTATGGACAAGGGGAAAAAGCGAAAGAGCCATTAGACTATTGGTTAACTCAACCTTGGTTAGAGGCGAGAAATTTACCTGTAGATAACGAGGCTGGAAAACAATACAATACAGTAGCAACGGCAAATGATGTCACGGTGACTCTAGATGAAGAACAAACCCGCACCCTCTTGCAAAAAGTCCCCGCTGCCTATAACACTCAAATTAATGAGGTTTTGTTAACCGCTTTAGCGGAAACTTTGACAGAATGGACAGAAAATTTGACCATATCTCTTGATTTGGAAGGACACGGACGAGAAGATTTGTTCAGTGAGGTTGACTTATCGAGGACGGTAGGTTGGTTTACCAGTCTTTTTCCGGTTATTTTGCGACTCCCCCCCGAAAATCACCCCGGTGAGCGGCTCAAATCTATTAAAGAACAGTTACGAGCTATTCCTCACAGGGGAATTGGCTATGGAATTTCGCGATATTTGAGTGATGATGCTGATATTAAGTCTCAATTAGCTGAAATTCCTGCCAGAGAAGTTTTGTTTAATTATTTAGGTCAATTTGAGCAAGGACAATTGCAAAAAGGGGATTGGAAATTAGCGGATGAGTCTAAGGGGCCTAATCACAGTCTTAAGGGACATCGTAGTCATTTATTAGAGATTACGGCCAGAGTTATCGAGGGACAGTTACAAGTAAACTGGACTTATAGCGATCTCATCTATGAACGTTCGACGGTAGAATATTTAGGGCGCAGCTATAAAGAAGCTTTGCTGAAATTGATTGAGCATTGTTTATCTCCTGATGCTGGGGGTTACACTCCCTCAGATTTTCCAGTAGCGCACTTGAATCAACAGGAATTAGACGATATTCTGGCAGAAATTGACTAATAAGGAGAATCTTTCATGGCAGACACAAAAAATCAACCCGCCAAAAATGTGGAGTCTATTTATCCTCTTTCCCCCATGCAGGAAGGGATGCTCTTTCATAGTCTTTATACTCCTGATTCAGGGATTTATTGTAGTCAAACTCTAATTACTCTGGAGGGAGAAATTAACCTTGCAGTTTTTAGGCAAGCGTGGGAAAAAGTTGTAGAGCGTCACTCGGTATTAAGGACTCTATTTCTTTGGGAAAAACGGGAAAAACCTCTGCAAATTGTGCGAAAAAAGGTTGATTTGCCTTGGGATTATCAGGATTGGCGCAATCTTTCCCCCACAGAACAACAACAGCGTTTAGATTTATTGTTACAAACAGAGCGTCAACAAGGGTTTGAATTCAAAGTTGCTCCTTTGATGCGCTGCTTGATGATTCAACTATCGGACCAAACTTATAAATTCCTCTGCAATCATCATCATATTATTCTGGATGGTTGGAGTATGCCTATTATTTATCAAGAAGTTTTAGGGTTTTATGAGGCAGGTATTCAAGGGAAAAGTTATCATCTTCCTTTGCCGCGTCCTTATCAAGATTATATTGTTTGGTTACAGGAGCAAAACCCATCTATTGCTGAGAGTTTTTGGCAGCGAACTCTTGAAGGGTTTATGACTCCCACCCCCCTGAGGGTGGACAGACTCCAGTTAATGAAATCTGAAGGTAAGCCGACTTATAAAGAGTATAACTGTCATTTATCGGCTTCTCACTCCAAAGACCTGCAATCTTTGGCGCAAAAGCATAATCTGACCTTATCTACTCTAGTACAGGCCGCTTGGGCGATTCTTCTCAGTCGCTATAGTGGGGAGTCAGAAGTTTTATTTGGGGTTACGGTTTCTGGTCGCCCCCATGATTTATCAGGGGTAGAACATAGGGTAGGATTATTTATTAATACATTGCCGCTGCGAGTCTCCATCAGAGAATCAGATTTATTGCTATCTTGGTTACAGGAATTACAGCAAAAGCAAGCAGAAATTCAGGATTATGCTTATGTTTCTCTGGCTGAAATACAGAGATTAAGTGATATTCCACCAGGGATTCCCCTGTTTGAGAGTTTGGTCGTTTTTGAGAATTATCCTAGAGAAGCGTTATCGAGAGATTCTCGTCAATCCTTAAGGGTTAAGGATGTGGAGAATTTTGAGGAAACTAATTATCCTTTGACGGTGGTTGCTATTCCTAGACAAGAGTTACTGATTCAGTTAGTCTATGATACTAGCCGTTTTACTCAGGATACGATTGAACGGATGGCAGCACATTTACAGACTATTTTAACAGGGATTGTTACTGATACTCGGCAACGGGTAACACAATTACCTATATTGACAACACAAGAGCAACATCAGTTATTAGTAGAGTGGAACAATACCGAGGCAGATTATCCTTTAGATAAGTCTTTACATCAATTATTTGAAGAACAAGCTGCACAGAATCCGCAGGGAATAGCGGTTATTTTTGAAGGACAAAAATTAACCTATCAACAGTTAAATAACCGGGGCAATCAGTTAGCTCACTGTTTACGAGATAAGGGTGTAGGTCCAGAAAGTTTGGTCGGGATTTTTATGGAGCGTTCCCTAGAGATGGTCATCGGTTTATTAGGGATATTAAAAGCCGGGGGAGCTTATGTACCTTTAGATCCGGATTATCCTACCGAGCGCTTGGGGGATATCCTCTCAGATTCGGGTGTTTCTTTGGTGTTAACTCAGGAATCTTTAGGGGATTTTCTTCCCCAAACTGGGGCCGAGTTACTGTGTTTAGATAGGGATTGGGAAAAGATAGCTACCTATAGTCCAGAAAATCCCTTCAATCTAACGACTCCTGAGAATTTAGCCTATGTTATTTATACATCAGGTTCAACGGGAAAACCCAAAGGCGTGATGAATATTCATAGAGGAATTTGTAATACTCTGACATATACTATTGGTCATTATAATATTACCTCTGAAGACCGCATTCTCCAAATTATTTGCCACTGTTTAAAACGAGTAATTGTCGGGGGAGAAGCCTTATCTTATGAACTCAATCAACGATTTTTTCAGCAGTTAAACTGTGAATTATATAACGCTTATGGACCAACAGAAGTAGCGGTTGAGACTACTATCTGGTGCTGTCAGCCAAATTCCCAAATTTCTATTGGAACTCCCATTGCTAATGCCCAAGTTTATATCCTCGACAGTTATCTCCAACCGGTTCCTATTGGTGTTGCTGGAGAATTACATATTGGTGGAATGGGTTTAGCGCGTGGATATCTCAATCGTCTGGAATTAACTCAAGAAAAATTTATTTCTAACCCTTTTGCTGAGGGGAAATTATATAAAACGGGGGATTTAGCTCGCTATCTTCCTGACGGCAATATTGAATATTTAGGGCGGATTGATAATCAAGTCAAGCTGAGAGGTTTACGCATTGAATTAGGAGAAATTCAGACAGTTTTAGAAACTCATCCCAACGTTGAACAAACTGTTGTGATTATGCGGGAAGATAGCTTATATAATCAACGGTTAGTTGCTTATGTAATCAGAAAAAATTCTTTATTAACTCCTCAGGATATGCGTCGTTTCTTACAGCAGCAACTCCCCGCTTATATGGTCCCTTCTGCCTTTGTCCTGTTGTCGGATTTTCCCTTAAATAACAATGGCAAGATAGACAGGAAAAAATTACCTATCCCCGATGAGACATCAATTATTGAATCTGCTTATATAGCCCCAAGAAATGAAAAAGAAAGCCTCTTAGCTCAGATTTGGCAAGATGTTCTTCAGGTATCCAAAATAGGGGTTAGTGACAACTTCTTTGAGTTAGGAGGACATAGCTTAAAAGCTATTTCTCTAGTGAGTAAAATTCAGGAAAAGTTAGGGCAATCTTTGCCCATTAAACAAGTATTTGCTCATCCTACCATTGCTGAACAAGCAGCATTATTAAGCACTGTTACCCCTCTGACGGTAGCCACTATTCCCCTTGTATCTGCACAAGAAACCTACGAAACATCCCATGCTCAGAGACGTTTCTATGTCTTGCAACAGATAGATCTCAATAATGTAGCTTATCATATTGTTTCCACTCTCAAAATAGCAGGAGATTTTAGCCCCGATGTCTTTGAAAAAGCCATACAATTATTGATTTCCCGTCATGAATCCCTGCGGACATCTTTCATTTTAATTAACGGTGAACCACAACAGAAAATCCTGCAAAATCGTCCTTTTGATTGGGAATTTAAAGACTGGACAAATAAACCTGATGAAGAAATCCTAGAAACGATTGCAAAAGAGAGAAAACCGTTTGACTTAGAGAAAAGTCCCCTGGTGCGCTCTAAGATTTATAAACTATCTGCGAATGAATATATTTTAGAGTTAGAAATTCATCATATTATCTGTGATGGTTGGTCAATGAGTTTGTTAGCTAAAGAATGCTTACAATACTACTCTGATTTAGCCAAAGGATTACAGCCTAGTATAGAGCCATTGCCGATACAATATAAAGATTATGCAGGATGGCAAAATAATCTTTTAAGAAGCGAAAATAATCCCCAAAACCTAGATTACTGGCGGCAAAAACTGGACAATGGACAACTGACCAGAGTTCACTTACCGACAGACTTTAAACGTCCCCAAATAAAGACGTTTAAGGGTTCTCATTTAAGCTGGACATTTGACCGAGAAACGATTTCTAAATTAAGAAAAATTTGTCAAGAAAACGAAATCACCCTATTCATGGCATTGGTAGCGGCTGTCAAAATATTACTGTATCGCTACAGTGGTCAACATGATATTACTATTGGTACAGAAATCGCCACCAGAAGCCATCCTCAACTGCAATCTCTAATCGGTTTATTTCTCAATACCTTAGTTATTCGTGACCAAATTGAACCCGAAAAAGGCTACAAAAATCTACTCGCAAAGGTTCGTCAAACCGTTACCGAAGCCTTAGAACATTCCGATTATCCCTTTGATATTTTAGTAGAAAAATTAGCTGTTTCTAGAGAAATTAACCGCACTCCCTTGTTTGATATATTAGTCCTTCTGCAAAATTTTGATCAACCTGTAGGCTTGGAAAATATACAAATAAAATCTCTAGATTCCCTGACCCCGACCAGTAAGTTTGATCTATCTTTTGTGTTTAGTGAAGATCAGGAAAAACTCAGATTAGAGCTAATTTATAACACCGACTTATTCCAAGAGGAGAGGATGAAAAAATGTCTCATTCACTTCGATAAACTCTTGAATGAAATGCTATCTAACCCCGCCCAACCCGTCAAAGACATTTCTTTGTTATCGGCAGCAGAAACCGCTTTTATTGCCAATTTTATCAATCCTATTCCTCGCTTAGAAACCCGTACTATTATCCATGATTTTATTGACCAAGTTGCAGCCAAACCGGAGAAAACATCGATTATTTATCCAGGGGGTAAATTTAGCTATCAAGAATTACATGAACTAACTAACTTTTGGGCTTATGCCTTAAAAGAATTAGGCGTGGAAAAAGATAAGGTTTGTGGTGTTCTCCTAGAAGGAGATTATCGTCAGTTAATCGCTATGCTGGCAGTATTTAAAGCCGGAGGAATCTATTTACCTCTACGTTTAGATGAACCAGAGGAGCGCCGGCAACGCATGATGATTAAAACTAGCCCCGAAATTATCTTAGTTGCGGCTGAGAATTTAGAGGGGATTAAACCCCAACTATCCGCATTAGAAAAACCGCCTCATATCTTAGTGGTTAAGGCTCATAAAATTCAGCAATATCATCAGTGGAATGGTATGGATTATCAAGAGTTTCCTTGCCAATTAAGCAAACTGCAACCCCTTCTAGCTATGCCGGATGCTGATGATTCTAATTATATTATGTTTACTTCTGGCTCAACCGGTGAACCTAAAGCAATTTTAGGCAGTCACGGCAGCTTACGTCATTTCATTGATTGGGAAAAACGGGAATTTGGCATTAATGAAAGTTGGTGCTGTTTACAAATTGCTCAAATTAATTTTGATGCTTATTTGAGGGAAACCTGTGTGACTTTATGCTCAGGGGGAACTCTGTATATTCCAGAGAGTACAGAGCGAGAAGACTTAGAGCTTTTATTACTGCGAATAGGAGAATGGAAAATTAACTTACTACACACTGTCCCCTCGGTAATGCGTCTATTTTTAAAGATGGGGCGTGGTTTAATTAATGCACATAATCTCCTGAAAAGTTTGCGAATTTTTGTCTTAGGAGGAGAGCCTTTATTTGTGAAAGAACTGGCTGAATGGCATCAAATTTTTGGCTCTCAGACAGAATTTGTGAATATTTATGGGGCAAGTGAAACTACATTTGTTAAGCATTTTTATCGAATTCCTAACCCTAATAATATTCCCTATGAACGGGTTCCGGGTGGTCAAACTTTGCCAGATGCCGCTTATGCAGTGGTTGATGGAAATCGCGCCAGGGCAATAGGAGAAGTAGGAGAAGTGTTCGTTAAATCCCCCTATTTAACCAAAGGTTATTATCAAGATGAAAGCTTAACTCATTCAGTTTTTGTGCCTAATCCTTTGAATGGGGGGAGGGATATAGTTTATCGTACTGGAGACTTAGGCAGACTGCTTCCTGATCTAACTTTAGAAGTAATAGGACGCAGTGACAACCAAATTAAATTAAATGGGGTACGGATTGAATTAGGAGAGATTGAAGATGTCCTCAGTGGGATTGAGGGAGTAGAAAAAGCCTTAGTTATGGCTAATAAAAAGGAGGAATTAGTAACCGTAATTGCTTATTATCAAGCAGAGGATACAGTTCATCAGGAATATATTCGAGGTAAATTAAAGCAACTCTTACCGATTTATATGCAGCCTAGCTTTTTAATGCGGTTAGAAGCTTTTCCCTTGTTACCTAATGGAAAAATTCATCGTCTAGCTTTGCCAAAACCCGAAGAAAATATTACTAACTTAACTAACCAAGTCCCAGATTTTAATCCACAAGAAGCTTTATTAGCTTCCCTTTGGGGTGAGTTATTAGAAGCAGAAGTTAGTAACAGTAATCAGTCATTTTTTGAACTAGGAGGAAACAGTCTGAAGGCGATGCGCTTAGTGTCACAAATCCGTAATCAATTTGGAGTTTCTCTCCGATTACGGGAAATTTTTACCCATAATACTTTAAAAGAACAAGCTGTATTAATTCAATCCCGACAAAAACGATGATCAACTTACCACAATCTGACTCAATTAACCCACTGGAAAAACAAAAATATTACCAAGTCTCTCACGGTCAAAGAAGGCTTTGGATTTTGCAGCATATCAGCGAATCTTCTAGTGCTTATAATATTAGGCTTGCCATGAGAATTAATGGCAAGTTAGATGTTTCTATATTAACAGCAGCCTTTCAAGAACTGGTGAACCGTCATGAAATTCTCAGAACCACTTTTACCAGTGTTGGGGGCAATATTAAGCAAGTTATTCATGAGCAAATCCCCACAGAACAGTTAATCATTTTTAAAGATTTAAGAGCAGAAAAAGATGCTGAACTCTTGGCAGATGATTTAATTCAAGAGTCGGCAAATTTACCTTTTAGTTTAGAAAAGTTGCCCCTTATTCGGGTCTTATTGCTGCAGATTAAGTCAGAAGAATTTATCTTTGGTTTGACTGTCCATCATATTATTGGAGATGCACAATCACTTGATATTATCTTTCAAGAGTTCTTTACATTATACTCTGCTTATACTCAACAAAAAAAAGCTGAATTACCCCCTCTTACCCTACAGTATAAAGATTATGCGGCATGGCAAAATCAGTGGTTAGAAAGTGAAGAAGTTAGAGAACAACATGAGTATTGGTGCGAGGTTTTTGCCGAACATCCCCCTATCTTAAACTTACCGATAGACTTCCCTCGACCTCAAGTAAAATCTTCTCAAGCAGCTTCCCACACTTATCAATTTAGTCAGAGTCTTAGCCAACAATTACAAACCTTTGCCACTCAAAATAATACGACCCTATTTATTACCCTACTGACCTTCTTTAAAATATTACTCTACCGCCACACCGGCCAGCGTGATTTAGTAGTCGGTATCCCTATTTCAGCACGAAATCATCCTGATTTAGAAAACCAAATCGGGTTTTATGTTAACACCTTGGCTTTGAGATCTTTATTACCAGAGGGAGTAACTTTTAAGCAAGTCTTAGGGGAAGTAACTAACACCTGTCTTGATGCTTATGAATATCGTGATTATCCTTTTGATAAATTAGTATCCGCTCTCAATTTAGAACGTGATTTGTCCAGAAATCCCTTATTTGATGTCATGTTTTCTCTACTGGGTAAAGAAAGCAAAACTGTCTTAAAAATTCCTGGTTTGGAACATCAACCTTATCCCTTAAAACCACGCATGGCTCAATTTGATATGACTTGGAGCTTCTTTGAAGATAGTCATAATCTTACATTAGTGATCGAATATGAGCCAGATTTATTTTTGCCTGAAACCATCGCCAGAATGAACGGTCACTTTTTACAAATTATTAAAAGTGTAATTCAGAATCCCGATTGTAAATTATCTGAGATTAATTTATTAACCCCTGAAGAACGGCATCAATTACTAATAGAGTGGAATCAAACCGAAGTCGCTTATTCTCAACAGTGTTTGCACCAGTTATTTGAAGAAAAAGTTAGAGATAATCCCGAGGCAATAGCTCTTATTTTTGACGGCGAAAAATTGACCTATCGAGAGTTAAATAATCGAGCTAATCAAGTCGGTCACTATTTAAAAGAAAAAGGCGTAACTTCAGAAGTATTAGTGGGGATTTTTATTGAGCGTTCCTTTGAGATGATCATCGGAATATTGGGAATTATGAAAGCTGGGGGAGCTTATGTTCCTTTGGATCCTAATTATCCCCCTGAGCGCTTGGATTATATGATATCTGATTCGGCTATCTCTCTGTTGTTAACTCAGCAATCTTTAGTTCAATTTCTGCCAGAAAATCAAGCCGAAATACTGTGTTTAGATACAGATTGGTCAAGGATAGCTAATTATAGTCAAGAGAATTTGACCTCTCCAGTTACCCCAGAAAATTTAGCTTATGTTATATACACTTCGGGTTCAACGGGAAAACCTAAAGGTGTGATGAATATTCATCAAGGAATTTGCAATACTCTAAAATACAATATTGACAATTATAATCTTAACTCTGAAGATCGCATTCTCCAAATTACTCCCTTTAGTTTTGATGTTTCAGTTTGGGAAATTTTCTTGTCTTTAACATCTGGTGCTACCCTGCCACTGTTTAAAACGAGTAATTGTCGGGGGAGAAGCCTTATCTTATGAACTCAATCAACGATTTTTTCAGCAGTTAAACTGTGAATTATATAACGCTTATGGACCAACAGAAGCCGCCGTTGATGCTACTGTCTGGTGCTGTCAGCCAAATTCCCAGTTAATTCCTATTGGACGTCCCATTGCTAATGCCCAAGTTTATATCCTCGACAGTTATCTCCAACCGGTTCCTATTGGTGTTGCTGGAGAATTACATATTGGTGGAATGGGTTTAGCGCGTGGATACCTCAACCAACCTGAATTAACGGCTGAAAAATTTATTCCTCATCCTTTTGCTCAGGGGAAATTATATAAAACCGGGGATTTAGCTCGCTATCTTCCTGAGGGCAATATTGAATATTTAGGGCGGATTGATAATCAAGTCAAGCTGAGAGGTTTACGCATTGAATTAGGAGAAATTCAGACGGTTTTAGAAACTCATGCCAACGTTGAACAAACTGTTGTGATTATGCGGGAAGATAGCTTATATAATCAACGGTTAGTTGCTTATGTAATCAGAAAAGATACTTTATTAACTTCCCAGGATTTGCGTCGTTTCTTACAGCAGAAATTACCCGTTTACATGATCCCTTCTGCCTTTGTGATGTTGTCAGATTTTCCCTTAAATCCTAATGGGAAAATAGACGTTCATAAATTGCCTATACCGGATGAGACTTCTCTAGTTGAATCACCCTATTTAGCACCCCGCAATCAAACGGAAACTATCTTAGTAACCCTTTGGCAACAACTTCTACAAGCTGGCAAGATAGGGGTTAATGATAACTTCTTTGAGTTGGGGGGTCATTCCTTACAAGCTATGAATCTTATGGCTTTAATTTATGAAAAAATCGCAATAGAAATTCCTTTATCAATGATTTATGAAAAGCCAACAGTAGCCGAATTAAGCGATTATATTATCTATGCTCAAGAGATGAATATTCAACCAAAAGAACGTCCTTATGTGGTGTTTAATAAGGAGCAAAAAAAAGCCGTCTTTTTATTTCCTCCCGCCCTTGGTTTCGCTGCTGCTTATGCCAATTTAGCGGAGTATATAACGGATTATGCTCTCTATACTTTTCGCTACATTAGCGATGAATTAATGTTAAAAAAATACGCTGAATTAATTGAGGATTTGGCTCAGAATCAAGATATAAAATTAATGGGACATTCCGCCGGCGGATTTTTAGCGATGTTAATGGCTCAAGAATTAGAAAGTCAAGGGAGAGTTGTTTCTGATGTCATTTTACTGGATACTTACAGAGGAGGACGTGAGGCTAAAAAAGCTGATATGTCAGAGATTCAAGAAGGTGTTGATACTTTCTTATTAAATCCCAAACGTCAGGAATTAAGAGGTTACTTTTTAGGGAATCAAAAACTCCGCAATCGCACTTATCATCAAGTGTGGGAATACTTTAATTTTCTTTGGAATTCTGATTTAAAAAATGTACAAATTCAAGGGACTATTCATTTGATTCGTGCTGAGGGAAACTATGAAGCTCAAGATGATTGGACACAAGCAACAAAAGGGGAAAGAATCAATCATTATGCCACTGGTATTCATCGTGAAATGATTGATCCTCCTTATCTTCCCAAAAACGCTCTGATTATCAATAGTATTCTCAACCCAAAACAGTCGTAACCGTTGAGGGGGGGGACGAAATCTGGCAATCTGAGAGACATAGATGAGCAGTACCTAGGGTCTGCTGAAAAAGCTTTTTCAGCAAACCCTAATTAATACCAATTATCCATCGACTGGAAAATTGAGGCATCGGGGAACATAGTTGGATTACCACTAGCGTCGATTTTTTGCCGTAATTCTCGCAGTTGTTTATTCCCGATGAGAAAATCACTTTCTACTAATTGATAGGGCAGTACATTATTATCTAAAGCATACACTGCCGTGATGCCAGCAGCTACCCCAGAGGACCACTCGAAGGAATGGACACGATAGGCGGCCGCGGCAATATGACTGAGAGCGATACTTTTACCCGCTATCAGTAAATTATCGATTTTTTGGGGAATTATAGCCCTTAAAGGTATCTCAAAAGGATAAGCTTGGCCCTGTCCCTGTCTTTCTCCTGCTTTTTCTGTATTACCCGGTTTTTCGGGGGGATGTTCCGTCATGCAGGGATGAAAATCAATCGCATAGTGACCGATACCGACGGAATCGGGGTAAATGGTAGAGCGCTTGCGTTTAACGGCCTGATCGGGGGATAATGTGCCATCAAGTACGGAAAATCCCTCTAATCCTGCCAAGGTGGCAATTAAGCGCCGATATTCTGCCGGAGAAAGATTTTGACGATAGAAATCGCTTTGAAAATTTTGTCGGGAAATATCGATTTCTGTGACGGTAAAACCAGCGAGGAAAGTCAGGGAAGGACGACCGATAATCCGTCTTGCTTCCCGAATATAGGGATATTTTGACAAACCGTGGGCAGTTCCCATGGGAGAATCAAAACCGGAGAGATAACGGTTATTCAAATGGGGAATTTTTACCCCGTCCCCTAACTGGGAATCGGTGGTTCCTTCTACTAACCAATAATAGTAGGAAATGGCGTGTTCTTCGCCCCTCGCGAGGGTTTCGGTGCGTAATCCTCCCATCCATCCCCCGGGAGATAACTGTCCTAACTCTTGCAACTGTTCACGGGTGTAGATAAAGTTATCCTTTGCAGTCCCCGGACGGTAATCATTTCCCCAGGTCCAATTCTGCATGGAGATATCCCCCGGGACGGGTTCGGTAAAAGTAATTCCCCCAAAGGTTTTCTCTTTACCCAGTTGTGGACTCCAGATACGACGATAGGTGAAAACTAGGTCAAAATCGGCTAATCGCGGCAATTCATAGCTAAAATAGGGGGCATAGCGTTCATAATAAACGGGTTTCTCGTGGGTTTGTGGTTTTTCTGTTTCCTCCATGGCGAAGGTATAGGTAAAGCCTTGGGTACAGTAGGGGTCGCCAGTGACGCTAGAGGAAGAAGGTTCGAGATAACTGCGCTTATCGACCCCTAAACGGTAGGGAATATCTGATAATCCGATGATTTCTCCAGTTTCGGTCGCTTCAATCACATACCAATCTGCTAATTGATTCGGTTGGGGGGATTTGGAGACAAAACGGAGGATTTTTTTATCAAAACGGGGAGAATTTTCGTAGCGATAGATATCCGCCATTTTTTGCGATAAAAACTCGGTATTTAGGGGAGGAGTATCTTTTGCGGGACTATGTTGAATGGCAATTACACTGGTAATCTGTTGACCGGTGCCGCGATTGGGTAAAGTTTCAATATTTAATTCTTTGACTACCGTGGAGGGAAACCATTTCAGGGTTCCCTTACCTTTTTTGGCAGCGTCTTCTAACTGTTGAAATAATAATTTATGTCCATCAAAAGGCAAAAAACAAGACCCGCTTACCCAACATTCTCCGGGGTTGCGTTTCCCGTAATACTTTCTAATTCTTTCCCTAAATTCTAGATAACCTTTCGGGAAAAATAATTTTTCTCTTTGTGTCCGTCTTTCATCTAATGCGGAGGTTCCCTGAGAAGATATCTGTCCCCCCACCCAGTCGGTAATCTCGGTTAAACAGACGGTTTTTCCTAATAATAACGCTTCGTAGGCCGCACCGGCACCGGCTAAACCACCACCCACCACCAGAATATCACAGCCGACCGTTTGATCCGGTTCTCGCGGGGGGGCTGCTAGGGTGAGGGGAGTGAAAGCTTGCAGGAGAAATAATCCCAGAGAGAGGGATTTAAGAGGAGTAAAGTGATGATTGAAAATTTTAGGGGACATTATTGACAAATATCAATGTTGTGGCTGAGAGTTTCCTCTTTCTTTGAAGAAGTAGCCAGAGCATCTGTTCCTGAAATCCTGATTGTTTTTTTTGGGATATATTGAGAACTTTGTAGCTTGATGCTGGCCTTTAAGAGATTATACACCTTCAATCTGACAATCGATCGCTTTTCTGGAAATGTTTTGACAAAGATATCCTGATTCGGTGTCATTCCCTTTGTTATTCCCTGTCATCCTTGCTAAGTTAAATTCAAAACAAACCCAGGTAAGACATCTTCCCCGGATAAAATCGCAGGCAAATTAATAATTTCCACACCGCTATTTAGTCGGTAGATTTCCACCTGCTGCTGTTG